>ERZ834859.611-NODE-611-length-48100-cov-5.955562_pt1 | contig 48100 bp, 34 predicted proteins | sample MGYA00519947_ERZ834859 | MGnify/ENA primary metagenome ERZ834859 (study PRJEB31850, sample SAMEA3708763) | human gut metagenome | biome: human gut; feature: human-associated habitat; material: faeces | place: China | collected 2014 ...
AACACTTTGTGTATGAATTAGTTGGCTAATTTTATACTATTTACTGAATGTCCCTTCTTACATATAAAGAATCAGGAGAACTTTTCTCCAAACTTCATTTCCACATCATTTACAAATTTACGGATGGCATTATGATCATCTTTCTTACAAATGAGAAGCACATTATCGCGAGCTGCAACCAAATATCCTTCCAATCCCTGTATCACAGCCAATTTACCTTCCGGCATCAGAACTACATTATCTTTACAATCGTACAGTAATGTATTACTATTGATTATCACATTCTTATCGTGATCTTTAGGAGACGTTTCATACAGCGATTCCCATGTACCTAAATCAGCCCATCCAAAATCGCAAAGTTGTACATACACATTATTAGCCTTCTCCATGATACTGTAATCAATAGAGATATTAGGGCAAGAAGTAAAGTCGGGTACATCGCACTCCACACGTGGACAGATTTCGGACATCATTTCATGAAATGCTTTTAGAATGGTATTCACATGCCAGATAAAAATGCCTGAATTCCAATAGAACTCATTGCTTTGCACAAAAATCTCGGCAAAATCTTTTGCCGGTTTCTCTATAAAAGTCTTTACCTTGAAGAAATCACCCTCTTTCTCTTCATCAATTTGTATATATCCATATCCTGTTTCTGCCTTTGCCGGCTTTATACCGAGTGTAATCAGTTTATCCGTACGCGAAGCAAACTCAAGTCCTTTCAGAATAGCTTCCCGAAAGCGTTCTACATTTAATATCAAATGATCAGCCGGCGCCACTACAATTGTAGCATCAGGATTAATCTTCTGTATTACATGAGAAGCGTAAGCAATAGAAGGAGCAGTATTTCTTCTTTCTTCTTCAATAACCAACTGATTTTCTTTTATTTCAGGAAGCATTTGCAAAACCAAATCCTTATAATCACGATGTGTAGTGATATAAATATTCTCTACTGCTACAATCTGTTTATATCTTTCAAACGTTTGCTGTAACATCGTTTGTCCGGTTCCGAAAAAGTCAAGAAACTGTTTAGGTAGTGATTTACGGCTATAAGGCCAAAAGCGTCGCCCCATACCTCCAGCCATAATTACACAATAAAAATTATTATTGCCCATGATAAAAGAATCAGTTTTAAAGTTTATGCTAAGATAAGTTTTATTTTAGAAGAATCCAGCATAAAGGTCTTTAAATAGTGTTAGAAAATTGCTTTAAGGTCAATTTTATTTTTTATTCATAAATCAAAGAGGTTACAAACATAAAAGTTTGTAACCTCCTAACCTCTTTTAATTAAGCCTCAACACTAGCTTCTATTCTTAAGCAATATACATTTAAGTTTCCACTAACAGATTCTTTTGTCATTTCACGCAGTACCCATGATTTAGGCCCCAACACAAATAATGTATATTCAGTTTCCTGTCCTTTTGTTGCCTCTTCTAATGCATATCCTTCTATCTTATCTATACCAGCTTGCAAATCTGGTAACAACTCAGTTTTCACTGTACCAATAACAAGAGCTCCATAAGCATTACCGGATAAAGTCTTCAATGCTCCTGAGACTGCTGCATCTATCTGTTCTTTCTGTTCAAACCTTACAGTACTGAAAGGAACCATAATATTAATAGAATTTTCAGTCATTGCTTTAGCCTGAATGTTAATAAACTTAATATAACAATCATCTGTAACTTGGAAACTCTCCTCCGAATTTATTTTATGATTAAAAAGGATTGAACTGCCTTCTATCTTTGTTCCATTAAATTTATTTAAAGCAAAACAAGAAAAATGCGCTGTTTCAAAAGCTACTTTAGTTGGTGAAAAACGTCCTCCCCATGAAGAAGATGACAACGAATAGTCACCATCCAAACGATCTACAACACCAATGGAACATGTATTCCCTTTTTTTTGAAAAAACGAAACCACAGCATCAGTAGCAGAAACACTGGCATCAGTCAATTCTGTAACAAAATAAACCTCTATTGTTTTATTCTTATTCCATTCTCCTCTTCCTGCTCCTTCTGGACGTGGCAGGTTTCCAACTCCCCACTCTTCCTGAATACAAGAACTCAACACACACATACAACTTAAGACTAATAGAAGTCCTTTAAAATATTTTGTATTCATACTTCCTCCTTTATTTTAATCTTATTACTGATTTTACCGGATTATGATCTGAAAGATACATGCCATTATAATAATTACTCAAGACCTCACAAGATACTTTTTCCCATTTTCCTTTCGAACCAAAAATATAATCCAACTTTGATCCTCCAAAAGTTCCGTTATCATTATCCAAACGGTCGTATACAGTTTCTATATTCTGAATTGCATCACCGTATATTCCCTGATTCATATCACCAGTTAGAATAACAGGTTTTGAATCATCCAGTACTTTATCAGAAATTAAAACATCTGATTGCTCTTTCTGTCCAGAAATATGATCCAAATGAGTTACCGCAACTCTTATTACTTTCTTCGAAGGCAATAATACATCAACGGTCAACACTCCACGCTGATCGGCAGAGCCAGCCGGACGAGGTAACTGAATAGCATTTGAAGAAAGAATTGGATATTTACTCAAAATTGCATTTCCATATAATTCATTCTCACAATAAGTATAGTTTTCTTCCGGCTGTTTTCCATCTTTATTGCTTAAGTTATAGGAATATCCAAATATAGCAAACATATTCAATTGATTAGCCAGTTCTTGAACCACGTCTCTATACTTCCCATCCACCATCATACGTGAGCTACGATTTTCTACTTCATTCAACATAATGAAATCTGCATTATGAGCACGAAGATGATTTGCATAAGGATACACATTAAATGTTCCCTGCTCCGTATCTCCTTCAAATGACTTTATATTGAATGTGATTACAGTCAATTCGGATTGAGCATAAATTTGCATTCCAGAAATAAGGAATAAAGCACATAAGATCAAATATCTCATTTTCATAATACTTCTATTTTTAACATTAATATCCTTTATTTTGAGTTAAATTCTTACTACGTCCAATCTCAGTAGAAGGAATAGGGAAGACATGATGTATTTTAGGATCAAAAGTACGAGAGGGCCAAATTTCAATTTCATCAATACGTTCAATGTCCGACCCATCATTCTTTAAAGTAACTTTTACTCCATGCAATGGTTTTGAATAGACTTGCTGGGCATCTCCCCATCTGACTAAATCAATATGACGGCTTGGTTGGAACTCAAAAGCCAATTCACAACGACGTTCATTTTTTAATTGGGCTTTTGTAGCCTGACTATTTTCAGGGAGTCCTGCACGTTTACGTATCTTATTCAATAATGCCTTTGCTTCGGAATTTCCTTCGCCTTTACTCCAAATCAGAGCCTCAGCCTTCATCAATAACACATCTGCATAACGAATCAATACTGTTCCTAATACGTTACTTGCATTATTGCTATTAGAATTTACTGTATTACCCTTGCAATTTCCAGGCTCCCAAGGAGACATAAACTTACGGAATGTCATACCAGATGTACTGGAAATACCTGAGGGACTCACACCAAAATGCACATCTACTCCTACAAAAGTAATATGATCACCTGGATATAAGATAGTAGCATCACGTCTCACATCTCCTTCTTCATAAGCCTTATATAATTCCAATGTAGGCTGGAAATACCCCCATGTATTATATAATCCCCAACCTCCATTTTGGAATGACATTCCATGGAATTTAGGCCCCTCAATAGCATTACCTAATAGAGAAAACAGATACTCTTCACAGAAGTTATTCTCCTGACGGAACAGCCGTGTAAAATCCGGATATAAATCTCGTTTGTCTGCCCCTGTCAGATTAATAACTCTATCACAATAGTCAATCACAATACCATAATATTTCGGATCGTATTGAGCCGCATATAAAGCCGCTCTTGCTGCAAAAGCCCAAGCTGCTGCCTTATGAGGACGACCATAGTCCTCTGGAGGAAGCTGGGAGAAATAAGGCAAAAGCTTACCAGCCTCCTCCATATCTTGAATAATCATATCATAATTAGCTAATACTGAAGATGGGCGAGGCTGATCCAATTCTGCAGTTGGAGTATTTTCCGTTACAATCGGCAACCCTCCATTAGGACCATTATCACCATAAAACGGAGCCAACCACAAATAAGCAAATGCCCGATAAAAACGAGCCTGACCTATTGCCTTATTTTTCATGGCTTCAGAAATAGACATACCTGGCACATTTCGTAAAACATCATTTGCCTTTGCATTCAATTGAAACATTGCAGGCCATGTATCTTTCGCGTCACGTCCATTTCCAGCAGACATCTGAAAATTCTTTATCTGATCAGCTTCTGCTTGAGGTCTTCCTGTCACAAGATTATCACTACAATTTTCAAACCATATCAATCCTCGGCCTGTAACCCCCTCTTTATAAGTGAATTCATGAAAAGCATTTAATGCCTTCTGAACATCATTTTCTGTTTTCCAAAATGTCACCGATCCTTCCAAGCCATACGGATCATATTCAAGAAAATCCTGACAACCGCTTAAAGACGCAGCAAACAAAACAGCAGTGCAAAATCCTTTATATAAATTTAATTTCATAATTTCTTGTTTTAATCAATTCTTTAAAAATTAAAATTCAATCCCAAACTGAATGAACGAGCTACAGGATATACTCCACCATCAAGACCGTAATTACCAACTTCAGGGTCAAATCCTGTATAATCAGTCATTGTACATAAGTTTTCACCACTTACGTAAAAGCGAAGTGTACTTCCTGTCAAACCAATAGCACGCATTAGACTAACCGGTAATGTATATCCTAAAGTCACATTCTTTAAACGCAAATAGCTTCCGTTTTCTAGATAAAAATCAGATACATTTGTAAAATTACCATTTGAATCATCAGTCAAAGCCAAGCGAGGAATACCAGAACTTTTATCATAATCCCATGCATGTAAAATATCTGCAAGCATATTATGCTGCTGCATACGTCCTGTCAAACCCATTTGCTTAAATCCATTGAATAAAGTTACTTTACCTACCCCTTGGAACAAAAAGCTAAAATCAAAACCATTCCAATTTACATTACCTCCAAATCCAAATGTAATTTTTGGTAAATAACTTCCCATGTACTGTTTATCATCATCATTAATCTGACCATCATTATTAAAGTCCACGTATTTAAAATCACCAGGTTTTGCATTGGGCTGGACTAATTTTGTAATACCTGTGTTAGGATCAGTCCATTTAAACGCCTTTATTTCCTCCTCATTCTGGAAGATACCTTCAGTCTTTAAAACATAGTACGAATACCACGGTTGTCCTACTGCAGATCGCAAAGGATACAAACTATTTACATTGGTAGTATGAGCCATAAATTCCCGTGTTCCTAAATCTAAAACTTCATTATGGACAGTAGAAATATTACCATGCAATCCAAACGTAACTTTACCAATTGTTTGTGTATAGTTTGCTCCTACCTCCCATCCTCTATTCAATACTTTTCCAATATTTCCATATGGTTCTGAATTTACATCAATACCAGCAACAGAAGGAACAGGAACACGTTCTATCAAATCTTTTGTCGTTTTGTGGAAATAATCAACAGTAATATTTAATGCATTGTTAAACAAGCCTAAATCTAATCCTATACCATATTGTTCTGTTGTTTCCCATCTCAGATTCTTTGTTCCAATTGTCTTTGCATACACACCATCTTGTATAATTTGATCCAAATTCTGCCCATAAATAACAGAATAATCTAATCCCCCCATAGGAACATTCCAAGAATACCGTGGCACCATTGCTACATTACCAACCTGCCCCCAGCTGGCACGAAGTTTCAACAGATTGACATAAGGACGCAATTTTTCAAAAAATGGCTCTGAAGAAATTTTCCATGAAGCAGAAACAGCAGGAAAAACTCCCGAATTATTGTCTTTCCAAAGTTTAGAGGTTGCATCTCTACGTACACTTCCAGTAAAGAAATAGCGATCTGCATAAGAATATCCCACACGGGCAAACATTGAAATCATTGACTCTTCCCAAATACTTTCTTCAGGCTTTGTATCACTCCAATTTCCTGCCTGTCCGAATATATGAGAATGTTCATCTTCCAACGCATATCCCGAAGTATAAATTTTATCATAACGATATTTCTCATACTTCATAGTATATCCACCCATTAAGCTAACATGATGTTTACCAAATAATTGTGCATAAGTTGCTGTTGTTTCCCATATCCAATTAGTATCCCATGTGCGGGCTATATTCCTTTCATTTTTATCGGATGGACGTCCTACTTCAGGAACTTTATGAATAAATTCTTCAAAACGATCAGCCAACAATCCTGCAGTAAAATCTGATTTAATAGTTAATTGAGTTATTGGCTTTATTTCTACAGAAGTAGTCGAATAAATTTTTGAAGAAGGACGATTTTGATCCAAACGCATTAAAGTAGCGACTGGATTACGCAACTCTCCATACCCACTAATACCTTCTGATGCAGCCCAAGCAGGTACAGTACCATGATATGCAGGATTTCCATAATTATCATATATTAAATTTCCACTTTTATCATAATCGTATACTGTCGCAGAACGTGGAAAGAAAACAGCACTTGCCAATACTCCCTCATGGCCAGATAACACATCACCTTGCCCATTCGTATACTGATATGTTACACGTTCACCTATTTTCAACCATTTAGCAGGCTGAAAATCAACTCCCATTTTAGCACCAAATTTACGACTATAAGTATTTATCAAAATACCATCATCTTTATCATAAGAAAAAGATGCAATTCCTTTTATTGTCTCACTTCCTCCAGATAAAGATAAAGCATAATGCTCTAAAGAACCTGTTCTAAAAACTTCATCCATCCAATCTGTACGGGTTACAGCGCCATAAGGATATCTCTCTGAATCCGCAACCACTGGCAACTGCCCTCCATATAATGATGTTGCATCCTTCCAAACTTGATTATATTGTTCTGAAGTTAATGTTTTTGGGAGTTTCCATGCATTTTTAAAACTTTTCGAGATATTAAAATTTACTTTTACTTTACCAGAAGTAGCTTGTTTGGTTGTTACAACTACAACACCTCCTGAACCTACACTAGCACCATAAATCGCTGCAGAAGCAGCGTCCTTTAAAACTGTAATCGATTCCACATCTTCCATATTAAAGGGAGCTCCTGGCACTCCATCCACCACATAAAGCACAGCATCACCACTGGAAGGATCACTATCTGTACCTCTAGAACCTCTACCACGAATCGACAAACTAGTTTCTGCTAAAGGGTCTCCCCCATTCGATGCTACAGTTACACCAGGCATTTGTCCTTGCAATAAAGAAGCTATATTGGCAGGACGACTTTTCAAAGTCTGATCTACTTTCACTGTAGAAACTGCTGTAGACAAATCCTGCTTACGTGTACTACCATATCCTATTACAACCACTTCATCGATAACCTCCGTATCTTCCTTTAAAGCAATATTAATTACCTTACGTCCCTCGGTTTTTACTTCTTGTGTACGGTAACCTATATAAGTAAACACAAGTACAGCATTTTCTGGAACCTGCAATGAATAATTACCATCCACATCAGTAATCGTACCGATTGTTGTACCTTTTACCATGATATTTACTCCAGGGATTCCTAACCCTGTATCATCTTTTACAACTCCTGTTACGATACGCTCTGACTGTACAATAACATTTACATCCTCTGATGCAGATTTACCTTGTATATCAGAAACATTCTTTGCACCTAACGGTTCAAGACAAAGTAAAGCTGACAAGAACACACTTCCTTTACAAAGCATGCCCATAGTATACATGTTTTTCTTCATATAAATTAAGTTAACAAAAATATATAGTATTAAATAAATGCTATATAAAAGCCATATAAGGCATATATCATTTAACAAATATATATAATTATTATAAATTAACAAAAAGGAAGAAAAAAAATATTCTATTCTGTTTTACTTGTTTTCCAAAGTTCAATTTTACAAATCTCTAAAATAAGTCACTCATAAACTGTAAAAGACCAATCAGAATAGAATAATAAATAATTCAAAATACAAAAAAAGCCACAGAAACACAATAGAACATGTTTCTGTGGCTATGATATTGAAAGCTATATTATAGCTGTACTGTTTTCATGATTTTATCCAATGCACCAGCATGGGCTGATACATAGTTTCCGGCATTTTTCCCAGAAGCAGCAAGAGAAGCAGGATCTTTTATCCAATTATCCATTAAGGCATTAAATTCTTCAGCTCCAGTTATCTCAAAACCACCTTTGCATTGTTTCAATCCTTGTGCTTCGAGAAACTTTTTATTGTTAGGTCCAAAAACAACAGGAATACCGTAGACGGCAGCTTCCAGTGTATTATGAATACTTACGCCAAATCCTCCTCCTATATAGGAAACTTCTCCGTAACGATAGATAGAAGAAAGAAGTCCAAAACAATCGATAATCAAGCAATCTGCCTGTTTCACATTTTCTTCTGTCGCCTCAGTATAACGCACCACAGGACGTTTCAATTTCGCCATAATTTCTTTCAAATGGCTTTCACTGATTACATGAGGAGCTATTATCAGCTTCATCTCCGGATGACTGTTGAAGTAAGGTATAAAAATATCTTCATCCGGTGCCCATGAACTACCAGCCACAAGGGTCAGCGCATTTCCTTTGAATTGCTCTACCAAAGGAAGATTTTTGGCTTGATTACAGATTTCCAGTACACGGTCGAAGCGGGTATCTCCCACTATTGTGGTATTGGATATGCCAATCGTTTTCAACAAATGTACCGACTCTTCGTTCTGTACAAAAAGATGAGTAAAGCTTTTCAAGGCATCCTTATAGCATCCTCCATACCAGCGGAAAAAGATTTGTCCCGGACGGAAAATAGACGATACACTATACACCGGAATCTGACGGCGATGCAATTCTTCCAGATAATTTTTCCAAAACTCATACTTAATAAAGAAAGCCATGTACGGATGTGCCAGGTCGATAAACTTCTTTACATTTCCCGGTGTATCAAGTGGCAGATAGCAAACCACATCGGCTCCTTTGTAGTCTTTTCTCACTTCATAGCCCGATGGAGAAAAAAAAGTCTGCAAAATCTTGTAGTCCGGATATTGTTTCCGGATTGCTTCTATAAGAGGACGCCCTTGCTCAAATTCACCTAAAGAGGCAGCGTGAAACCATAAATAGCGGGCAGAGGGGTCTATATGCTGTTTCAAGATGGAAAAGGACTCTTTCTGTCCTTTCACCATCTTTGATACTTTTTCACTGAAAAGTGCAGCCAAACGGACTGCACTTACATAAAGAAATATAATCAGATTATAAATCATCACACTTGGTTTTTATTTGAGTACCTCTACAGCACGACGCATACGTCTTACGGTCTCTTCCTTTCCCAATACAGCAGAAATATCAAACATATGAGGTCCCTTACCTTCACCAACCAATGTAAGACGGAACGCATTCATAATGTTACCCAAATGATAGCCTTTGTCTTCAATCCACTTCATCACAACTTCTTCCTGATGAGCCAATGAGAAATCATCTAATGATTCCAATAAGTCGGCCAATTCCAACATACGTTCTGCAGAATCTTCTTTCCAACGTTTCTTTACGGTCTTCTCATCGTATTCTACAGGAGCAACAAAGAAGAATTTACAAGTTTCCCACAATTCCTTCACAAAGCTGACACGTCCCTTCATCAAGCCTACTACAGTTACCACTGTTTCCATAGGAACTTCTATTCCATGTTCTTTCAGAATTGGCATAAACAATCCGGCAATCTCTTCATCGCTCTTCATCAGGATGTATTCGTGGTTAAACCATTTACCTTTTTCGTAATCGAACTTAGCACCAGCTTTGCTACAACGATGCAGGTCGAACAATTTGATCAGTTCATCCATCGACATCAGCTCCTGGTCATTACCCGGATTCCATCCCAGCAAAGCAAGGAAGTTGATTACTGCCTCCGGCAAATAACCTGATTCACGATATCCCGAAGAAACTTCTCCAGTTTTCGGATCATGCCATTCCAATGGGAATACAGGGAATCCCAAACGGTCACCATCGCGCTTGCTCAGTTTACCATTTCCATCCGGCTTCAGCAACAGAGGCAAGTGAGCAAATTCCGGCATCGTATCTTCCCAGCCAAACGCACGATACAACAGCACATGCAAAGGTGCAGAAGGAAGCCATTCTTCTCCACGAATTACATGAGAAACTTCCATCAAATGGTCATCTACAATATTGGCCAAGTGATAGGTAGGAAGTTCATCTGCCGATTTATACAGCACCTTATCATCCAAAATAGATGAATTAATCACAACTTCTCCTCGAATAATATCGTGTACATGTACATCTTCATTCGGTTCAATCTTGAAACGAACTACATACTGTTTACCTTCTGCAATGAGTGCATCCACTTCTTCCTTACTCATGGTAAGAGAGTTGCGCATACTACCACGAGTAGATGCGTCATACTGGAAGTTAGGAATTTCCTTACGTTTTGCATCCAGTTCTTCCGGAGTATCGAAAGCAATATAAGCCTTTCCGTTATCCAGCAATACCTGTACATATTTCTTATAAATATCGCGACGCTCCGACTGGCGGTATGGACCATAATTTCCTCCGAAACTTACCCCTTCATCGAAATGAATACCTAACCATTTAAAAGATTCGAGAATGTATTCTTCTGCTCCCGGAACAAAACGGTTTGAATCCGTATCCTCGATACGGAAAATCAGTTCTCCACCATGCTGGCGGGCAAACAGATAGTTATACAAGGCAGTACGTACACCGCCGATATGCAATGCACCAGTAGGGCTAGGTGCAAAACGAACTCTTACTTTTCTTTCTGACATAGTGGTTTCTATCTAAAAATACAGTGCAAAATTAAGCTAATTTTCCCGTTTTTTTCTTATTTTGCACCCAAAATATACTTCATTATGAAAAGTTTCCAGACCGAAAGACAGTTCTCATACAAGGAACTGCTATATAAATGCGTCATTTTTTTGGCTACAGTAACCCTACTCGTCTATTTCCTGCCACGAGAAGGTAAATTTAATTATCAATTTGATATTAACAAACCCTGGAAATACGGACTGTTACAGGCTTCATTCGATTTTCCTATCTACAAAGAAGAACAGCAAGTACAACAGGAGCAAGACAGCATAATGGCTGCCTATCGTCCTTACTATGGACTAGATAAAAGAATTGGTGATGAAATGATAAAAAAATTCAAAGATGACTATGCCAGCACCCTCTATCGTATTATCCCCAATCCAACATATAGAAATCACATTGAACGACTATTGAAAGAAATATATGAACAAGGAGTAATCGGTGTCAATGATTTGTCCAATTTGCGGAAAGACAGTTTTTTCCATATACGGATTGTGGACAGAAACATATCAAGTCAACGAGATATAAACAATCTGTATACAATTAAACAGGCTTATGAGACACTCATCAAGTCAGATACTATTCATTACAATAAGCGGATGTTACAACTCTGCAACCTAAACAATTACATTACTCCTAATTTGACTTACGATGCAGAGAAATCGGAATCGGCGAAGCAGGATTTGCTGTCAAACATTTCCTGGGCCAGCGGATTCGTCATGAACGGACAAAAGATTATTGACCGGGGAGAAATTATCAACCAGCAAACCTACAACATCTTAAAGTCACTCCAGAAAGAATGGAGCAAACGAAGCGAGACCACTACCGAAAAACGTCTTACTCTTTTCGGACAAATCTTGTTTGTAGCGATTCTCATTGGTATTTTCTTTACCTATCTGGAACTTTTCCGCAAAGATTATTATAGCCGGAAACGATGTCTATATCTGCTCTTCAGCATTATCGTCATCTTCCCCATCATATCGTTTATCATGGTAGAACACGCTTTTCTTAACGTATATATTGTTCCTTTTGCCATGATACCGATTATTATACGTATTTTCCTCGACTCCCGCACCGCTTTTATGGCACATATCACCTCCATATTGCTATGCTCTATTGTACTGCGTACGCCGCATGAGTTTATCTTACTTCAAACCGTAGCAGGTATGGCAGGTATCTATAGTCTTCGGGAATTATCGCAACGGTCGCAACTTCTGCGAAGTGCTTTTATCGTAACACTGTCTTATGCGATTCTCTATCTGGCACTAGACCTTATTCACGTCAGTACGATAGCACAACTCAGCACGAATATGTATATCAATTTTATCCTGAATGGAATTCTGCTTCTATTCACTTATCCGTTGCTGTTTATATTGGAAAAGACCTTCGGATTCACTTCCAACGTAACATTAGTAGAGCTCTCCAACATCAACAACAAACTAATGAGAGAGATGTCGGAAGTAGCACCCGGTACTTTCCAGCACTCCTTACAATTGGCTAACCTCACTGCTGCTGCTGCTAACCGTATCGGAGCCAACAGCCAACTGGTACGTACCGGAGCTATGTATCACGATATAGGTAAGATGCTCAATCCCGCCTTTTTTACAGAGAATCAATCAGGTGTCAATCCTCATGACCAATTGACTTATAAACAAAGTGCTCAGATTGTCATCAGCCATATTACGGATGGAATGAAACTGGCGGATAAGTATAATCTTCCTACGGTTATAAAAGACTTTATCTGTACTCATCATGGAGCTGGACTTACCAAATATTTTTATATTTCATATCAGAACGAACACCCGGATGAAGAAGTCGATAAAACAGCTTTCCAGTATCCCGGTCCCAATCCGTTTACCAAAGAGCAGGCTATTCTGATGATGGCAGACTCGGTAGAAGCAGCTTCACGCAGCTTACCAGAATATACAGAAGAAAGCATTTCGGCATTAGTCGACAAGATTATAGACAGTCAGGTACAAGAAGGCTATTTTAAGGAATGTCCGATTACTTTCAAAGACATAGCCACTGTAAAAACTGTATTCAAGGAAAAACTGAAAACAATGTACCACACACGTATCAGTTATCCGGAACTTAAGAAATAAAAGAAATGCCTTCATACTCTATTTGCTTCAAATAAAGCATATCAAAAAGTATGAAGGCATTTTTATTTAAAAGTAATTCATGCTGTCTGATAGAGTTTTAAATGCCCTGTTATTACATTCGAAAACGTGACTTGTATCATCAGCATTCGATACTTGTATCGTTAGCTTACGATACTTGTATCATCGGCCTTCGATACAAGTAACGTAAATCAGCCCTTATTTTCGTATAAGCAGTTTGTTTAAAAGCTTGCCCTAGCATCCAATAAGCCTTCGCAGGCATCTTCCAAAATATCGAGTACATTTTCGAATCCCTGCGCACCGCCATAGTAAGGATCGGGGACATAATCCACAACCTTTACCCGACAATAATCAGTCATTCGTTGAATTTTACGTTCTGACTCAACATCCGGTGCTTTTTCACGCAACGCATCGATATTGCGATCATCCATACCAAGAATCAGGTCAAAATTATAGAAATCTTCTGTGCGTACCGGACGGGACAAATGAGTAATGTGATAGCCACGCCGTGCCGCATGTGCCCGCATCCGCTCGTCGGCCGGCTCACCGTGGTGAAAGCTGCTGATACCAGCCGAATCAACTTCAATTTCATGCTCCAGTCCGGCTCTTTTAATATATGTACGCATAATTTCCTCTGCCGATGAAGACCGGCAGATATTTCCTAAACAAACAAAGAGTATTCGCTTCATGCTTATTTTATATTCAGATAATCTTTAAACTTTTCTACACTCAGGTTCATTATCAGTTCTTCCGGAAAACCTGTTTCATCCACCAGTTGCCACACATAGTCATAAGTGGCAATATCAAAAGAAATATGTGCATCACTTCCTAAAATGACCGGTACTTCATATTTCTTACAAAGGCGAAGTATCTCTAAATTATTACCTCTCGCCTCTGCTTTATTCCGGCAAGGTTTCAATGAACTATTGTTTATTTCCAACAAAGTACGATGTTCTTTTGCAGCCAGTACGATAGGCTCAAAATCGAGCTGGGCTGTTCCGTCACCCGGATGACTGATAATATGAGTATATGGATTAGCAATGGCATTTATCATACCTTGCGTATTTTCTTCTCTTGTACCCTGACTGTAACACAACGAATGAATACCGACAATACGGATATCAAGCATTTGCATGGTCTTTTCATCCAAATCGAGTGTACCTTTTGTATCTATAATATTAATTTCTGCTCCTAATAATAATTCAATACCATACATCCGACGAGGCACTACATGCAAATTACGGAAATAAATAGGATTACACGTTCCTGGAATACCCGGCGAATGCTCTGTGATACCCAATACTTTCAATCCTTTCTCTGCAGCAGCCTGTGCCATTTCCTGCAAAGTACTGAAAGCATGTCCACTTGCTACTGTATGTGTATGTACATCTAATTCTACTTTTTTCATAAACTATATTTTACATCGGGTCTACATCATAATAAACCGTCAGCGAGCGGAAGCGTTCATCTTCCATTATGCTGCGCTGTACTTGAGTTAAATAATCACGCACTTTTTTCATCGAAGCAGTCTGTTCCACCTTGACTACTATTTTTCGGATAAATAAGGTCTGTATACGCGATACAGGAGGCTTGTCAGGTCCTAAGACTCGACTTCCCAGCCCGCTTCGCAGATAAGCAGCCATCAAATCGGCAGCTTGTCCAAGCACATCTTCTTTACGGTGCTTCAGATACACATATACCAAGCGGTAGAAAGGTGGATAATGAAATAATTCCCGTTCATCAATCTGCTCCTGATACATTCTGGGATAATCATTCGTCATCACTTCATGAATGACAGGCAACTCCGGCGACTTTGTCTGTAACACGACCAGACCTTGTTTATTCTTTCTTCCGGCACGCCCTGCTACTTGCGCCATCAACTGGAAAGCGCGTTCATAAGAACGGAAATCGGGATAGTTCAACATCGAATCAGCATTCAATATACCTACTACACTCACCTTATCGAAATCCAGCCCCTTCGATACCATTTGTGTACCAATCAGAATATCTGTGCGCTGCTCTTCAAAATCGGCAATAATCTTTTCGTAGGCCGTACGGGTACGTGTCGTATCCAAATCCATCCGGGCAATACGGGCATCGGGAAACAGGACCTTCATATCATCTTCTATCTTTTCGGTTCCGAATCCCCGGTTTATCAGTTCCGTTCCTCCACATGCCGGACATGATCTCGGTACGGTTTCCGTATAGCCACAATAGTGACAAGTCAACTGGTTTAATCCTTTATGATAAGTAAGACTGACATCACAGTTCTTGCACTTGGGCACCCATGCACATGTACGACATTCTATCATAGGAGCAAAGCCTCTCCGATTTTGAAATAAAATGACTTGTTCTTTCTGCTCCAGTGCCTCACGTACTTTTTGCAAGAGTAAAGGAGAAAACTGAGCAGTCATCCGTTTCTTACGAGCAAGTTCCTTTATATCTACTAACTCCACATGTGGCAAAAGAATATTCTGATGACGCTCCTTCAGCTCTACCAGGCCGTATTTTCCATTCAGGGCATTGTAATAAGTTTCAATAGCCGGAGTAGCCGTTCCCAACAAAGTTTTCGCATCAAACATGGATGCAAGCATGATGGCTGCATTGCGTGCATGATAACGGGGAGCAGGATCCTGCTGTTTATAAGTTGCTTCGTGTTCTTCATCTACAATGACCAATCCTAACCGGCGGAAAGGTAAAAATACAGATGAACGCACTCCCAAAATCACATCATAATCGTGTTCCGACAATTGTTTCTTCCAAATTTCCACACGCTCGGCATCCGGGAATTTGGAATGATAAATGCCTAAACGAGAACCAAACACACGCTGCAAACGTTCGGTAATCTGTGTCGTCAAAGCTATCTCAGGCAATAAATACAAAACTTGCTTTCCTGCCTTCAAAACCTGTTCTATCAGATGAATATAGATTTCGGTCTTTCCACTGGCAGTTACCCCATGTAGCAGACATACACTTCTCTCGCAAAAACAATTCAGTATTCCGGTATAAGCACGCAGCTGTGCTTCACTCAATGGATTCAATGCCACCAGTTGACGGGAAGTTTCGGTCAACCGTCCTATCTCCTGATTATACACTTCAAGAACCTGTTTTTCAACCAGCCCATTCAATACAGCAGGAGAAACACCGGCTGCCTGCAACAGGACCTTTTTGGAAACTTCCTTTAATTCTGTTCCATCCTGCGTCCATCCGGACAACTCAATGTACTTCATCCACAAAGCCAACTGTTTGGGGACACGTGTCAGTTTATCGAACTGAAGACGTACAGCCTCCTCCGTCCGCATTTGCTCCGTCAGCCTTACACGTGCTTCTGTACGAGGCTTATAATGATGTTTTAATTCTTCTTTTACACGAATCGCCTGTTTATCCAACAACGATTTTATAACCGGAAGTAATAATTTGATTCCACTAGCCTTTTCCAGTTGAGTAACATACTGCTCCGGATCGTTACTGAGCAAATCAAGTATCTGTTGTTCTTTGAGAGGAAGAGGGACTTCCGATTCGAACTCCGGATTATATACAACCAAAGTTTCACTTTCTATCTTCAACCCCGACGGTAACGCTGCCTTGTATACATCACCCAGTGTGCACAAATAGTAATCTGCCATCCATTGCCAAAAATCATATTGGCGCCTCAACAATACAGGAGTTGTGTCCAGCACTTCACTGACAGCTTTGGTTTCATACCCCTCAGGCTTTTCTTCATGTACACGAGTCACAATTGCCGTATAAAATTTCTTACTTCCAAACTGCACAATAACACGGCAGCCTGGTTGCACACGGCTTTCCCATTCCTCCGGAAGCGAATAGGTATACTGTCCGACAACAGGTAAAGGCACTATGACATCCACGTACTTCTTCATGCTACAAAGGTACAAAAAACACTTACTTCCGATTGCCCGTTTATCAAACTTTTATAGCTTTGCAAAAGAACAATTATACAATACAACTTATGAAAATATACAAAATCGGTATTATCGGTTGTGGAGGCATTGCAGCAAAAATGGCAGCCACATTGGGAGGGATGAAAGGAGTCGCCCGATACGCTGTTGCTTCCCGTTCGATAGACAAAGCACAACAGTTTGCAAACGACTGGCTGTTCACTAAAGCTTACGGCTCTTACGAAGCACTGGCAGACGACCCGGAAGTAGATTTGATTTACATTGCTACCCCACATGCCATGCACTACGACAATGCACGTATGTGTATTCTGAAAGGCAAACCGGTGTTGTGTGAAAAAGCATTCACGGCCAATGCCCGCCAGGCAGAGGAATTGCTTCAACTGGCAAAAGAAAAAGGAGTATTCATCACAGAGGCCATCTGGACCCGCTATATGCCACTGTCCCTCACTATACAGGAACTGATTCAATCGGGGGTCATCGGCACTCCCCGTACCTTATCTGCCAACCTAAGCTACGTCATCGACAACAAGGAACGCATCATCCGCCCGGAACTGGCAGGAGGTGCCTTGCTGGATATCGGTGTTTATACACTGAACTTTGCAGCTATGGCATTTGGCACAGAGATTGAACAAATACACAGCGTATGTCAAAAAACCGAAACTGGTGTCGACTCACAAGAAAGTATTACCCTTTTCTATAAAGACGGTAAGATGGCTACGCTCCAAGCCAGCATCCACGTACAAAGTGACCGTCAGGGAATCATTGCAGGAGATAAAGGATTTATGGTAGTAGAAAACATCAATAATCCGCAATCAGTACGTATCGTAGACCGCAAGTATAATACCACTGCTATATATTATGCACCTCAGCAAATCACGGGATACGAATATCAGGTATATGCCTGTATCGAAGCACTCGAAAAAGGATGGCTGGAATCGCCTTATATGCCACATTCCGAAACCTTACGTATCATGCATCAAATGGATGCACTAAGACGAGAATGGGGAGTAGTTTATCCATGTGACTAAATAAAGACTAGCCTATAAACAAAAACCAAAATCCTCTCTTGTACGAATCTATCGTAAAAGAGAGGATTCAATTTATTGATAACCTTTAAAAAATAATATCGGTATATTCAACATTCAAGAAGAATCAGAACAGATAAGCCAATGAAATCTGCCAAGTATTCTTTTTCATATCCAATTCAGGACCCTGATACTCTTCAGATACAGCCTTAGCCAGCTTACTGATACCAAAATTATAATTCAATCCAATCTGAATATGACGGATAAGTTTCACACCAGCTCCTACATTGAATGTAGTATAGCTAGTTTTCATATCAAAAGCCTCTGCAAAATATCCGCTACCTACATTAAATCCAAACTGTGGACCGGCAGCCACATAAGCCCCTAATGTACTTCCCAATCCAAACGACCATTTCAGATTAACAGGTACTTCAATCGATTTCAAAGTCTGGCTTTCGCTATAACTCTCTCCCCCTTCATTCACAGTAGCTTTCGCCCCATCCTGGTTATACAGAGCAGCCACATCAAATCCTAAACCAACAACCGGTAAGGTAAATTCAACCATCGGACCTACAAAAAATCCGGTACGGTTATCTCCCTTCACCACATCCTGTGAGAAAGACAAAGTAGAAATATTCAATCCGCCCTTCAAACCAAACTTCACTTGAGCTTGTGCAGGCAATACAATCCATAAACAAGCAAAAATCACAAATGTGGATAAAAATTTCTTCATATAATCTTAATTTTATTGGTTATAAAAACAAATGTAATAAAATTCCACAAAAAAAGAAATATATTACATTTTTTCCAGTATGCAATCCAAGCTTTTCACAACGAAAAAAGGAGTCCAGCGAAAGTATATTAAAAATGAATGGGATCTCTATCAAAAAAATATTTGCCAACAATTGATATACAGACACCTCGTGTCCTTTATTTTATTACAAGGTCCATCCTGCAGTCCAGTCTTCACCTTCTTTTACGGCACCTTTATAGTCTGTAGCTGTAAAGAATGAATCATCTGACAAGTCTTTACCACCACTAACTGTACCTACATAGTTATTCTTCCACTGGAATACCTGATTAGTCAAATTACTTGCTACAGCTGTAAAATCTGTATTGGTATAAATACCTTGTTTTGAAGAAACTTCCCCATCCAAAGCTACATATTCCAATTTAGAAGTACCATCTTTCAATGCATTTTCTGTTTCGTTTGTTTCTACAGTCAGGGGTTTTCCTTTACCTGCAATCAACGCATTATACAACTCAACCTGAGTACCTGCACGCAAACGTACTCCCTGTTCTGTACCTCCATTTCCAATCAGTGTTGCATTGGCAATAACAGGATGAGCAACCGGAGTAGCAGCATTGTTATTTCCGTTGTTGTCACATTCCATCAAACAGTCACAGTCATATCCCAAGCTACCTTCAGCTTCCTGATAAGCAACAACAAACTGAGCTTTACCATTCCATCCTTCTGTCCAGTCGAAAGAGTCGTCACTACAACTGGTAGCAACCATATATTTCACATTTACAGAACCACCGAAGAACTCAAAACCATCATCCGATCCTTTATATGCCTGCAAATGTTCTACCGTAGTACCATTTCCAACTCCATAGAAAGAAACACCATTTGCTTCGTGTTCTTCATCAAACGCATATCCTGTATATTCCAAACGGATATATTTTAATGTACCTGAATTGTCATTATCATTTGAACCACCATAAGCAGCGTTACCAATTTCAGAAAGTCCAGATCCGTTATTGGTATGAGCATAACCACAGATGTGCAATCCTCCCCACGCACCAGCTTCCTTCTTTTCAGAAGTCATTATAATAGGATTTTCCGCAGTACCTTGTGCATTAATCTTTGCTCCCTGTTCTACCAAAATATAGTCCACAACCTCATCATACTTTGCAATAAGAGTTACTCCCGGTTCAATCGTCAATGTTACGCCTGGTTTAACATGAACACCTCCAGTCAATGTATATGTTTCTCCTGATTTCAATGTTATGTTTTCAGTAATATCCTTATCAATTACATTCTGGCCACCTTCTTCCGGTCCTGACGGAGTTGTATTATCACTACAAGAAGTTGTACACAATGCCATACCTGTAAACAATGCCATAGCAGCAGATTTCCAATACTTTTTCATAATAAAATGTTTTTTAGTTTAATCGTTTTTTACCTTAACTATAAATTATATGTTACTCCAATTTCAAAATTAGTACCTCGTTTAAATCGTTCCACCTCTACTTTTTCTCCTGTAGACGGTACTTCCTGTTTAAATATCACAGGCTGATTCAACAAGTCATTTACCTGTAGTTTAAAAGCTATTTTTTCGTTCAGTTTAAAGCTGGTCACCCAATTCATAGTATGTACAGGCTGCTGCTTCACATCCCCCAATCCGGAAATACCGACCGACTGAATACGTGGTCCTTGTAAATTATATACTAATGCAGCACTCAACTGTTTGACTTCTCCAAATCGCGGACTATATGTAATATCCGCATTAACCAGATAAGGTGATGCCCCTTGCAGTGCACGCTGTGTATTGGTGTAAGCTCCTCCTTCCGGCAGTTTTACGTCGGTATACATAAAGGAAGCATTCGCACCGAAACGCAAATCGCGAACAAGTTCTTTCCGGAATTCTACTTCCAATCCTGTAGCCATACCATTGCTGGCATTCTGGAAAGAATGTACAGTTGCACCTCCCGCCAGAGTCTGTATCTGTTCAATCGGATTCTCTAAATGTTTATAATAGGCAGTAGCAGAAAACATATCCCCATTATCAAAGAACCACTCGTAGCGCAAATCTATATTATAATTATAACCATTCTTCAAATCTGCATTACCTCGAATCTGTGCAGAACCATATGATTCCTGATAAAGGAACGGAGCCATTTCAATAAATGATGGACGAGTCACTGTACGAGAGAATGAAAAACGAAGATTCTGCTGTTTGTTAAACTGATAACGTAAATTCATTGCAGGAAAAAGATCGTTTGTCTTCAGCTCTCTCCGATGACGTTTTCCTCCATCATCCGCATAGTCTACCCACTGGTTACTGCTTTCATAACGAACCCCCACATTCACCAATAAAGCCTCCAAAGGGTAAATATCAGCCAACACATATCCTGCATAAATTTTATTTCCTGCAGTATAACTGTCTTTAGGTTGCTGAGAACGTGAGATAGAAACTTCTCCATTTTCTATTGCTTCCTGATTTAAGAAGCCTGAGGGATTATAAATATCCTCCTCTCCATTTATTGTAGGATTCAGTTTATTCAGGTTATAATAAAAACGGGTAGAAGCATAATCTCGTGTTTTATCCTTATAAGTAAATCCTGCCTGGAGTTTGTTTTGTGCTCCAAATTTGTATTCCCCTGACAGATTTCCTACCCATTCCTTTTCATCCAACACACCAAAATAACGCATGGTTTCCTGACGGTTAAGTTTGAAAAGATTGATGCTGTTACCCTCACGTATAAACATAATCTGACGACGATCAGGTTCATCACTGGCAGTCTTACTGTAAGAACCTCCCCAATTCAAACTCCATTGTTCTCCAAAAAAGTGTTTTCCATTAAGCTGATGGTTTTGAAGACTATAAATATGAGTCACACTATTACTACCTATCAAATTATGGTCTTCATAATCGTACCCCTCCCGGTACATGTAAGTATCCACTGCATTACGTGCATAGAAGAAAGTATAACTCAACTGATCTTGTGTACGGAAACGATATCCCAAACTACCAAGTCCTGCTATTTTCAATTCATTTGAGTAGCTGTCATAACTAAAGTCATTCAAGGTTGTACCGGTAGCTTCCAATGTACGTACGCTCGAATCAAACATAGCCTGTTGTTCATTACTAATACCTACAGATGCCAATAAACTAAGTTGATTACCATTTACATCGAAGTTCTTACCAAAACCAATATTTCCACCAAACTCCGGTAGTGCAGTTTTCTTAGATACATCAAAAGTAGTACCGAACAGTGAGTTTTTCTTCGCATACTCCTCAAACTCCAACAACTCCATATCACGCAGTTTCTGATCCAGAGAAGGAGTTTTAAATAATGTTCCATTCTGATCCATGCGATACATATCTTTTCCCAGTGTATTAAACTTTCCACCTACATTGAAAGAAACACTGAAGAAATCCTCACCAGTCTGCTCTTTAGTACCAATATCAATATGAGCTCCAGAATAATCAGCAAATGAATTTGCCTCATAAACTTTGCTCACTGTAATATTCTTAACTGTAGAAGTCGGAAACAAATCCAGAGGAATCAATTTATTATCCGGATTCGGAGAAGCAATAGGAAGTCCGTTCAATGTCGTCGTGCTATATCGGTCACCCAATCCGCGTACAATAATCTGTCCGGCAGAAGCGACAGACACACCTGTAATTTTCTTCACCCCTTCCTCTACATTGGAAATACCTTTAATACTCATTTCCTTGGAACCAATGTTTTCAATGGCTACACTCGACTTCTGCCGTTCTACCATCAATGCCCTTTCATTTTCCAAGTTTTTTCTTGCTACAACAGTAACTTCTCCCAACTGTTGCTCATCAGATGTCAAGGCAATAACCAGTTCTTCTTTATTACCTTTTTCTACTACAATCTCTCTTGATTTATAAGATACATATTGTACAAGCAATGTACACGATTTTCCTTTTACATCTTTAATTTCAAAACGGCCATCTATATCAGTAATCGCACCTGTAGAAGTTCCTACAACCTGCACCGTAGCTCCAATAAGCGGCTCTTTGGTTGCATTATCTATCACAACACCTTTTACCGTAAATGCCTGAGCGCTGACGCTTATCATCATTGCCGCGGCTGTCAAACACATTTTACCTGTACCAATCATTCTTTACTCTTTTTATTTTTCTGTCGCAAAAATATTCCGAGCATATTTCTTGCTGATTGCATCTTGCTGATAATTGGCTTACAGGTGAATTACAATTTCATTACACACCAAATCCTACTAACTCATTAGTAATTAGAAAGTAACAAGAATAAAACAGATGTAACAAAAACAAAACAATTATGTTAAAAAAGAAAGAAGGAAAACAAGATAAACTTGCAATCGAAAAAAGTAGACACAAAAAAAGAGACTATCAAAATAAAATTTGACTATTATTTTGTCATCTTGAACAAAATGACAATCTCGTTATACTTTCGAGATAGTTTTTGCCAATGACAACCTTTTTGATAGCTAAATTTTATTTTAATAGCCTCTTCCTTCAATACTAATAATATGTGACAGTTTGTTATTTCTTGGAATAATGGTATCTCATAGAGAATATATAAACCTCTATTATATCATCATGCACGGAATAAACGATTCTATGCTCTGCATTGATTCTTCTTGACCATTTCCCTGCCAGTTCATATTTAAGCGGTTCTGGTTTTCCTATTCCCGTGTATGGATGTGCAGCAATATCTTCCAATAAGGTTTTGATTTTATTTAAGATAGCCTTATTCCCACTTTGGGTAAAGTATAGGTATTCTTTTCGTGCCTGTTCTGATAATGTTATTCTGTACATGCAACACGTTTTAAGAAATCCTCTATGCTTTCACCTTCATTCTGAGATACAAAGTTACCGTTCTTAATATCTTCTTCGCCTTTATGTATTGCTTCCATTGTATCGGGTGACGACATGATGTATTCCGTTTCCTTTAGAGAGTTATATTCATCCAAAGAAATCATCACTACTCCTTTGCCATTCCCACGATTGACAACTACAGTATCATAATCGTCAATAACCGCATCAATGTAGCTTTTCAAATTAGCTCTTAAATCTGTGTAATTGGCTGTTCTCATAAAACCTCCTTTGTTATAGCACAAAGATATGTACTTATTTGCGTACTTACAAATATAAATGGTTAATTATTGGATATTTAAGAAAAGGACAACCATTTAAGAACGCCCTATCCTTCTCAATCAATAAAGTTTATTTATATCTCTCATCACCATGTAAAACAGAGTTGCTTCCTAAAGCCATTTCTGTAGCACTGAAACAATAGTGAAACAAATGCCTTAAAAGAGGATAAAAACAGGCAAAAGCAACAGCTTGTAATCGGGAGGTTGCACACGAAAAAAAGGTTGTAACAACCAGTGTTACAACCTTTTTCTTTGTGGGCCAGCTAGGGCTTGAACCTAGGACCTCCAGATTATGAGTCTGTTGCTCTAACCAACTGAGCTACAAGCCCTGGAAATTTTAAACATTTCAAAACTGATGCAAAAGTAATGGATTAGGATGAAACCTGCAACATTTAGCAAGGAAAAATTAATAAAAAAAACTAATGCGATGAGACTTATCAATATATGTTGTATTTTTGTTCCACTTAATAATTTAATAATTAGGCATATGTCACAACAGTCAAAAGAAAATCACCTTACAGGCTTGTCAGAACAAGAAGTCCTTGCAAGTCGTCAGGCACACGGCAACAACTTATTAACACCTCCCAAACGCCCTTCCATGTGGAAGTTGTATTTGGAGAAATTCCAGGATCCGGTGATACGGGTATTGCTGGTTGCAGCATTTTTTTCTCTGATCATCTCCATTATAGAAAGCGAATATGCCGAAACCATCGGTATCTTTTTTGCAATCTTTCTGGCTACCGGAATTGGCTTCTATTTTGAATACGATGCCAACAAAAAGTTCGACCTGCTGAATGCGGTTGGAGAAGAAACCCCCGTTACAGTTATCCGCGACGGAAAAGTACGCGAAATTCCCCGTAAAGACATTGTAGTAGGCGATATTGTCATATTGAATACCGGCGAAGAAATTCCTGCTGATGGGGTTCTGATAGAAGCAGTATCACTCCAGGTGAACGAATCGAGTTTAACAGGAGAATTAATGGTCAACAAGACTACAGACGAAGCTCATTTCGATGAAGAAGCCACCTATCCGTCGAATACTGTTATGCGCGGTACTACCATCACCGACGGACATGGAGTAATGAAAGTAGAACGAGTAGGAGATGCAACCGAAATTGGGAAAGTAGCCCGCCAGGCAACCGAACAAAGTGGAGAGCAAACTCCGCTCAATATCCAGCTTACCAAGCTGGCCAATCTGATTGGAAAAGTAGGCTTCACCATTGCGACCCTTACCTTTCTTACTTTTACAGCCAAAGACCTTTATGCCTATCTGACTACGACTCAAGTCACCGGATGGCACGAATGGCTGGAAATAGCCCGTATCGTATTGAAATACTTCATGATGGCAGTTACCTTAATCGTTGTAGCAGTTCCCGAAGGATTACCGATGAGCGTTACCCTCAGTCTGGCACTCAACATGCGCCGTATGCTGAAGACCAACAACCTGGTACGCAAAATGCATGCCTGCGAAACCATGGGTGCTATTACCGTTATCTGTACAGATAAAACCGGAACACTGACACAAAATCTGATGCAGGTATACGAAGCCCAGCTCGACGAGAGTCAGCCGGAACTGATAGCAGAAGGTATTGCAGCCAATTCAACCGCCTTTTTGGAAGAAAAAGGCGAAGGCGAAAAACCTTCGGGTGTAGGAAACCCTACAGAAATAGCTCTTTTGTTGTGGCTCAACAGCAAAGGACAAGACTATATGCAGCTTCGTGAAAATGCCAAAGTGGTCAACCAGCTTACATTCTCTACCGAACGTAAGTACATGGCTACCTTAGTAGATTCTCCTATCCAGAAAAAGCGAGTACTTTATATTAAAGGAGCTCCCGAAATCGTCATGAGTAAATGTAATCTGACTTCTGACGCTATCAATCAGTACAATGCACAGCTATTGGCTTACCAGAACAAGGCAATGCGTACCTTAGGCATAGCTTATAAATACATTCCCGATGGAGCCTCAGAAGATTGTGCCGAACTGGTAAACGAAGGAGGAATGACCTTCATTGGTATTTTCGCCATCAGCGACCCGATTCGTCCCGACGTTCCCGAAGCAGTAAAACGCTGCCAGTCTGCCGGAATCGGTATCAAGATTGTAACAGGAGATACTCCGGGAACAGCTACAGAGATTGCCCGCCAGATTGGTTTGTGGAAACCGGAAGATACGGAACGTAACCGAATAACCGGAGTCGAGTTTGCAGCCCTAACCGATGAAGAAGCATTAGAACGTGTGCTCGACTTAAAAGTCATGAGCCGTGCCCGTCCGATGGATAAGCAGCGTCTTGTACAATTGCTCCAGCAAAAAGGAGCAGTCGTAGCCGTTACTGGTGATGGTACAAACGATGCCCCTGCCCTCAATCATGCTCAGGTAGGTCTGTCTATGGGTACCGGAACGTCAGTTGCCAAGGAAGCCAGCGACATTACCTTGCTCGACGACTCGTTCCACAGTATTGCTACAGCTGTAATGTGGGGACGATCACTCTATAAAAACATACAGCGCTTTATCGTGTTCCAGCTTACTATCAACGTAGTAGCTTTGCTCAGCGTATTGTTTGGTGCATTCTTCGGTACAGCACTTCCTCTTACTGTAACCCAAATGCTATGGGTAAACCTGATTATGGATACTTTTGCTGCCATGGCATTGGCATCCATCTCACCCAGCATGGATGTCATGGACGAAAAGCCACGCCGCAGAAGCGATTTTATCATTACTCCTGCCATGCGCAACAACATCTTTGGGGTAGGATTGGGATTCCTTGCCGTCTTAATGGGACTTTTGGCTTATTTCAATCATCTTCCAGGAGGAATGGATACACATCACCTCACTATATTCTTTACCATCTTTGTCATGCTGCAGTTCTGGAATCTGTTTAATGCCAGTGTATTCGGAACCAACCACTCTATTTTCCGCGATGCCAGCCATGCATTGGGAATGCTGAGTGTAGCCGGCATCATTCTGATTGGTCAGATTATTATCGTCACCTTCGGTGGAAAAGTATTCCGGACAGAACCGCTTCCAGCGATAGAATGGCTCTACATTATAGGAGCAACTTCTGCTGTGTTGTGGATAGGTGAATTATGGAGAGGTATCAAACGTCTTACCAAAAAATAATGCGACGATGAATTCAAACATCCGAAATATTATCTTCGACTGGGGAGGCGTTTTGCTGGACCTCGACGTAGAAGGTTGCATCCGTGCTTTCGAAAAAGCCGGAGCAACCCACATAAAAGAACAACTGAACGGAACCAATGAACTTGGTGTATTCAAAGACTATGAATGCGGCAAGATAGATACTCCCGCTTTCCGTAGAGAAATCTGCCGGCTCACAGGAGCAGAGTTACCAGATGCTGAAATAGACCGCATTTGGAACAGCGAACTGCTAACTATTCCTCAAGAAAAGCTGGAACTGTTACAGAGTCTGCATTCCCGTTATAATCTTTACCTGCTCAGCAATACCAACGAACTGCATTGGGAACATGGTTCAGCCTATGCATTTCAATATCAAGGGAAAGACCTTAAAGACTGTTTCAAACAGATTTTCCTATCATTCCGTATGGGACTGGCAAAACCCGATCCTGCCATCTTCCGTACAGCACTGCACGAAGCCGGATTGTTTGCCGAAGAAACTCTTTTTATTGATGATGCAGAAATAAACTGTCAGGCTGCAGCTTCAGTAGGCATACATGCAGTTCATTATATACCCGGAACAGATTTAAACAAAATATTCGAATAATAACAGTACAATGCAAATTATCACAGACGCCATACAGTCCTTCTCTTTTCCTCCATGTGCAGCCACTATCGGCTGTTTCGACGGTGTACACCGCGGCCATCAGTACTTGCTCCAACAGGTAACCGAAGTAGCCCGGCAAGAAGGCCTGTCTACGGCGCTGATAACGTTTCCGGTTCATCCACGCCAGGTAATGCAAAGTGACTATCAGCCTCAACTACTATCTTGTCTTCCACAAAAGACAAGCCTTATACAGTCACTTCCCGGAGATTATTGCATCATGCTGCCTTTTACCCATGAACTCTCTTGCCTTACTGCACGCGAATTCATGCAGTTTCTTCACCAGCAATACAACGTACGTACCCTGGTAATAGGCTATGATCATCGTTTTGGTCACAACCGAAGCGAAGGTTTTAAAGACTATTGCCGCTATGGTGAAGAATTACACATCAAGGTAGTTCAGGCACAAGCTCTGACGGAAGAAAACATATCCATCAGCTCTTCTGTAATCCGTACCTTACTAAAAGAAGGAAACATAACACAAGCCAACCACTACCTAGGTTACTCCTATTATTTAGACGGTACAGTAGTAAACGGGTATAAGGTAGGCCGTAAATTAGGATTCCCTACCGCCAACCTTCTTCCCTCCTGCCCCGACAAACTGATTCCAGCCGAAGGGGTATACGCAGTATATACTTATATCGAAGGACAACGGTACAAAGGAATGCTCAATATCGGCTGCCGACCAACAGTTCATAACGGAACAAACCGTTCCATAGAAGTCAATATACTCGATTTCTCGGGTGATATCTACCATAAACAAATGCGTATTGAGTTTCAGCACTTCATCCGTAAAGAGCAAAGTTTTCCCAATATTGATGCCCTGATTGAACAACTGAAAGAAGACAGAAACACAGTTTCAGAACTGCTCACTCTGTAAATTTCATTTCTACATTATTTTTACAAAAAGTGCTTTCATTCTTCTCACAGACAGGATGAAAGCACTTTCTGCATAATAAAAGTTCTATATGTAATTCATATCCATTAGTAATTCTATAAAAAAGGTGTGCAGCCGCTTTTTCACAAAAACGACTGCACCAATATGTAAACTTTATATAAGAGAGAAAATTATCTTCTATTAGTTATCAAACGGGAAGTTAACCGGAGTAGAAGACAATGTCATCACATTATCCGGGTTACCAACTTCTGTCAAAGTAATTTCTGTAGGAGTATATGGATTATCAGCAGTAAGTTTGAATGTCTTAGCTGTACTGTAACCAAATGGTACCAGACCATAATTAAATCCACATTTATTGTGATAGAATATACCGTTACTGTCACCATCCATCGCAAATTTCATTACAATTTCATCTTCACCAGACAACTGATAATCGTAATATAATCCACCGGCATATACTGTTCCAGACGCCATCACTGCACTTCCGAAATAAATACCGAATTTTCCACCTTTATAAGAACCAAGCAACCAGTAATACAATTTTTCTCCAGCCACATTTGGATTAGTTTCATAATTCTCTTTAATCTTGTCGAAATACAATTGAGGCTGACTACCCAATTTACTATATGCCATATACCAAGAACCGCTTATCAGCAACTGATTCAGCGGAGTAGCTTCTCCTTCCAGAATCAAAGAGCCATCTTCAGACACATAACTTCCGGTTTCCTTATCACACAACAGTTCAGAATACTCTTTACCATTGCCCGGTTTAAAAGAAGAATAGAATTTTATCGAGTTAGGACGTTGTATATAAGCCAACTCTTCCGATACAACCTCATCTCCTTCCATGTGGGTGAAAACCAAAGTGCGGTAAGCACCTTTCGACACTTCAAATTCCACATTACCAGCTGTAGTAGTAAAGTTTTTAAAAGGCATTTCTTTTTCTATAGTAGAAATACTCTTCAAATAATCGGCCCATGCCATACCTTCCGGAACCGGAGTCATTACCGCCTTATTGCCCGATTTTCTTCCTTTCAGCACAACCTGCTCAGATGTAGCCGACATGATTGTAAAATCATAATCACCTTCCATACCCAGACCGGTCTGTCCCACTCCTGATGCTGGATCGGAAAAGAAATGAAGAATATCATTATAGGTATCAAACGACAAGGTTGGTCCGGCGAGTTCTCTCAGTTTATACAAGCTGGTAGCAGTAGCGGTAGGTGCTGCCACATCTGCAGCTACCGTAACCTGCCCATCTTCTGTAAACGAAAGCAATATATTATATCCTCCATAAGCCTGTTGTGCCTGTGGGAAATATTCCAGCAGCCATCCGTTCGAAGCTCCGGTCAGCACTTTCAATTCTTCTTTCATGGTCTTATCTATCCTTGCAGAAGAACTTTCACCAAATATATCATCCGTTTCAGGGCTACAAGCAGCCATAAGAAACGAACAAATCATGACCAATAAATATATACTCTTTTTCATATACTTTCCTTATTTAATTAAGAGTTCCCCATTCCATATCTGCCACTTTAGCCTGGCGTTCCTGTACCAGTTCATGCAAAGCCTGAATATCAATATTCCATGATTCGGCCAAGTAGTCTTTCACCATTTCCAACTTTTGGAGAATCAGTGGAGCACCTTCTTCACCTGCTTCTGTAAGAATAGCTTGCCATTCTTCATCCGACTTCACCACATAGTTTGCAATAGTTTCTACAAAGTCTTCATTCACTTCACTGGAGCCATATGCTGTAACAAAACCCAACTTACGTACCTGTGCATCAGTTACATTTACCCATCCTTCTCCAGTGTATTGACCTTCGGTAATTTCATTGAATTCGGTTGAGTAGTTTTTGGTCTGATGCAAGATATGGGCAAATTCATGATGCATGGTCTTGAAATACCATTCATTCAGGATATCCATATTCGGGTTTTCCATGTCTAAGCCATTTACATTGAACAAAGTAATTTTCATACCTCCCTCTGCTGTACCTAACACCATAGAACCTGTAGAAGCATTATACTCCGGTGAACCTACCCAATGCATAATTTTCGGACAGTAACTAGCCAGAAAATCATGTCCTGCAATCTCTACATAGACATCCATCCATAAGTATTTAACCAACTGAGCCAATGCAATAGATTTTTCTATTCTGGCCGGTACTACATTGTAGTCCAAGTCAGATTCAATATCCTCGAAACGATACTTCAAATCAATATTAAAAGGCTCGGTATAATTTTTCAGAATCCAGGTATCAAACTCATTCCGCTGCGGTGAAGTAGTATCAAATATACTTTCCGGATTCAGTTCCTCCTCACTGCAAGAAGGAATAACGAATGCGGCCAATGCCATCATCAATAAATATATAAACTTTTTCATAATTCTCTATCTTTTAAAGTTTGTCATCTGGGATTAGCTTCCAAACCAGCACCTATCACGTCTTGTGGCAACTGCATAGCCCGTCGCAAATCATCTTTCTTCAATACATCCGGACTCAAGCCATCTCTGTTGTGAGATATTTCAATATTATATCTCTTGATATCCAACCAGCGTTCGCCACCATGTATCAACTCAATTCGACGCATCTGCAGGATACAGTGCATAAAGTTTTCCTGCTTATCATCCACAAAGCCCAAAGGAGGATTCAGCTGTCTCTTTACAGTACGCTGAGAATCGTCTGTTACAGGTACCGGTGTATAGTTAATCTTTTGATAATACTCTACTACACTTTCCTCTGTCACATGCTCAGGGTCGCCATAGCTACCATCACCTTTATGCGAATCAATCCAATAATTCATATATTCTACAGCCTTAGCATAATCAGGCTGAGCTTTCATTACAAACGCTTCGGCACAGCACATCAAAGTTTCATCGGTAGTAAACGGTACTACTACTGCATGGCGATAACCGATACCATTTACCTTGTCTGTATATTCAAAATACATTCCATATTTCACAAAACTTCTTTTCTGCTCATTTCCAAATAATGAATTATAGAAAGTGGTTCCGGCACTTCCCCATACTCCATTAGCCCATAAAGTTTCGCTTCTTGTAATTGTATTACTCATACCATAACGCTTACTTAAATTATAAGGTCCGTAGATATATGGCCATGAAGAATATACCGGAGTAATAAGCAGATTCGCAGCCGATTTCACATTGATATACGCATCTGCAATATTAGAGATACTATTGAATGAACCCAACTCTTCCTGATAGTGACGCAGCACATTGTAAGGACTCTTTCCTAACACCTGCTCTCCATACTGCAATACTTTTTCATAGTTCGACTTGTCTTCCTGTACATAAAACAGATAGAAACGTGCCGCAAATGCATTGGCTGCCTTCTTATTAAAATGATATTTAGGTACTGAATACAAGTTATCATCAATAAGAGGAAGACCTTTCAGGATATCTGCTTCAATTTTTTCGTATACTTCCTGAAGTGTACCACGTGTATAGAGAGGAGCTACTTCTGTTTCCGGTTTCGTGACATACGGAATACCCAATTTACTGCCTGCTGTCTGAGGATTATAAGCCTCGCAGAATGTATTGGCAAGGAGGAAGTGTGCATATGCACGGCAAAGAAGCGCTTCACCTTTCTGCGCATTCCAAGCCTCTCCATCACCCATTTGTTCAATGGCCTGCAGCGCATGATTGGCAGAAGAAATAGCCATATAGCAGCGGTCCCACAAACCTTGAGGCGAATCATCGTCGGTTTCTGTTCTTACATCATTCCACAGATAAGCATCTTCCACTGTCTGTGTTTCTATATCATACATTTTTCCATTATCCATTGCGTTGTCCGAAGCCAACTCCCACATCAGCATGGGATAAGATAAAGGATATGCGGAAACCAACAGTTTGGTAACTTTGTCCACTGAATTCAGTTCTGTTCTGTTATCTGGTACAGTATCCAAGAAGTCCTCACAAGATGTGAAGGAAAAAGCCAGTGCCAATGCTGTACCTAATATCTTAAATTTCTTCATATTAATCTTAGTTTATGTTCTTCTTAAATACCCAATCTTAATGTCAAAGTAAACTGCTTGGGAACAGGAGCAGCCACACCACCAGTATTAAAGAATTCCGGATCCTGACCATTCAACTTGCTGTCTGCATAAATCAAGAACAAGTTGGTAGCCTGTAATTTCAATGAAAGATTACTCAACTTCATGCTATTTGCCCACTGTTTCGGGAAATCATAAGAAAGTGATATTTCTTTCATACGGATAAAATCTCCTTTTGCAATACGGTCTGTAGAATAGTTGTACGCATTGTAAGCACGATTCAGATAAGAATCCTGTTTGTTCATACGTCTATCTGCTATTACAGGTACGGTAGTATATTTTTCATCTCCCGGAATTGTCCAGCGATTGATAAACTCTTTGGGCATAGCATCCAAATCCGAATATTCATTACTGAATACAGGATCCAGGCGAATTACATTGCCAAACGAATAAGTAATAAAGACATTCAGTTTGAAGTTTTTATAAGTAAATACGTTACCCAAACTACCTGTTATAGTAGGATCTGTAGGACCTTCGTAAACCAAATGGTCTTTAATATTTCTTTCCTGGAAATTGATATTACTTGTAGTAATCTGACCATATTCATTGACGAAGGTAGGCAAACCGTTTTCATTCAAGCCTTTGAAATCCATAGAGAACAAAGAGCGTACCGGATAACCTTCCAATGCGAAACCAACCCCAGAAATCATATCAATTACACGAGAATTGGCATCCAGTTCTGTTACCTCATTTTTTGCTTTAGAGAAAATGAAATCGGTATTCCATTTGAAATCTTTTGTTACAATATTACGGGTAGACAACGTAAACTCGAAACCATGCGATTTCATACTTGCCACATTGGCGAATTTGGCAGTCTGTCCACCTGCACCCATCGTATTGATAACACCAATCAAATCGTAGTTATTACGTTTATACCAGTCGGCAGCAAAGTTAATACGGTTATCCAGGAAACCGATTTCTGCACCGATATTCAGCTCATGCTTCTTTTCGTAAGTCAACTCACTGTTTTCAAGTTCATTGATCTGCAATCCCGATTCACCTACGCTGGCAAACGGACGATATGGATTATAACTCTTGATGATTACACGTGAGTTGGAAACCGATGCAGGTCCACGGTCTGCAGTCAACGAGTAAGATGCTTTCAATGTCAGGTTCGACAAAGTTGGACGTAAATTCTCGAACCAGCTTTCTTCGTGCGCATTCCATGCAGCAGAAACGTTCCATGTAGGCAACCAGCGTGCCGCACGACTTTTTCCCAATTTATTGGAACCTTCATAACGTACTGTTCCATTAAAAGTATATTTACCTGCATAAGAATAAGTAGCAGTTCCAAAGAAAGCCACATCGCGAGAACGTGTCATTTCTACCGTATAATAATCTGCATTTTCTTCTCTTCCCTGCTTAAAATATAAATAGTCATACGACGCAAGCATACCCATGTCATACTGCAAGCCTACACCTTCAAACCATGTTCTGGTACGGTCTGTTGCATTCAATTCCATACCTCCGAAGAAGTTGAATATATGCTTTTCATTGAATACATCATTATAACTTGCTGTAGCACGGAAGTCATAACTTGTCATTCCATATTTCGTTTCACGATAGAAACCACCGACTGGCAATACAGAAACCGGCAATGAGTTTACCTTATCCGGATCGGTATACAACCATGGGTTTGCATCACGCATAGTAGCATCATCCATTGCACGATAAGCCCAAGCCTGATTAGAAAAATCAGTAATATTATGAGACTGAGTAGTAGTAGAATACTTATAGGCTCCTAATGCAGACAATTCTACCTTACGGAATGGCTTCCATTTCAACTCTCCCTGAAATTTCATATCAATTACATTCAAATCCATATAGTTGTTCTCCAACTCATGAAGAATGTTGAATGGCGCATAGTTACGTACATAATATTCATTCGGATCCAATGTACGAGAAGTGTTCAACGCATACGAATATGGGTTGATGTCAAAGTCACGTCTTACCTCACCACTTACTGGGTCTAAAGAAGAACTCAGTGTACCCGGAGCACGCTGTTTACGGTAAGAAGCATTTCCAATCAAATTCAATGAGAGTTGTTTCGATATATTGTACAATGCATTGATATTGGCTGTATAACGCTGTACTTTACTCTGTTTTGTCCATCCCGGATCGTTCATCACACTCAAAGATGTATAATAAGAAGCCTTCTCTGTACCACTGGTCATACTTACAGCATGGTTCTGAGAAATACTATTATTAAACAAAATATCGAACCAGTCTGTATTACGATACTCTGCCTGACGCAAATATGCGTTTCGGGCTTCCGGAGTGTTAGGCAATGCAAAACCACCGGCAGAATAATCATTCATCAAGTGATACATCTTACCATACACACCACTTTCCGATGCACGGTATACGTCAGCGAAATTCAGATAACCATTGTTTGCCAACGTTTTATAAACACCCATCTGTTCCTGTGAATTCATAATATTGAAATTCCGATAACTGGGTTTCAAACGCATAGAAAACTCACCGGTATAGCTAATCTTATTTGTTCCCGCTTTACCTTTCTTGGTTGTGACTACAATGACACCGGCCATTGCACGTGCACCATAAATAGAGGTAGCAGAACCATCTTTCAGAATCTGGAAACTTTCGATATCGTCTGCATTCAAACCTGCAATAGCCGAACTGATCAAAGTAACGGCATCACCTGAAGACAATTCATCTGCACCGACTTCGGTTACATCTTCCATGATTACTCCATCGACTACCCACAACGGTTTAGAACTACCGTAAATAGAAGTGGCTCCACGTACACGGATTTTAGGAGCAGTACCAAAAGTACCGGAAACGTTCTGTACAGACACACCTGCTGCACGTCCTTCCAAAGCACGGCTCACTTCTGGAACACCATCCAGTTTTGCATCTTCTGCAGAAATTTTTGTCGCTGCACCAGTAAACAAACGCTTATCCATACGCTGCATACCGGTTACCACCACTTCCTCAAGGACTTCGGTATCGGACTCGAGCTTTACAGTCATATTATTTTTGGCAGTCAACGTAACGGTCTTCATGCCCAAATAGCTAATCTGCAACTTTCCTCCCTTATTAACCTTTACACTAAACTTACCGTCGATATCGGTAATCGTACCGGTAGTTGTTCCTTGTACCAGGATTGATGCTCCAACGATAGGTTCTCCATCTTCTGCCGAGAGCACCACACCCGAAATCTGCGATGTTTGCGCAATCGCTAATCCTATGCCTATCAGCAGATAGGCATAGAATAACATTAACCTTCTTTTCATACTCTCTCTTTAAAATTATATATTAACGTTTTGCAAACGTATGTATAATATTTTATAAAAACAACACTAAATACACATTTTTTATTAAAAAATTTGCAAATGATATAATTTTCTTGATACATAATAATTAATATCATTTTATCACAAAACGAAAACATATAAAATGCAATACTGAAATATTTAAGAGATTATCAATATCAAAAAGATACAAAAACACAAAACAGAATACTAAGACATGGAAATTATTTAACAAAAGATAAAAAAATAATATCAAAAGATAGACAAAAAGACAAAAAAAGCTTCTACCAAAGGGGAAAAGCATAAATAAAACAGCAATTCATAAGAATATAAACCAAAGAGCGTCTCACTTTAAGGAGACAACTGTCTCATTGTAATGAGACGAGTGTACCAGCCTAATGAGACGACCGTCCCACTACAAGGAGACGACTATTCATCATAATCGAAGTATACATGTAATGCATTATTAATCAAACAAAAGCACACTTCGCATAAAAACAAAAAAGGTTGCCTGCCGGTGTGAAACGACAGACAACCCTCTTCTATAATCAAGTCCAGATTTTATTCGCAATAATCTCCGTTAGCTTTTATCAGTTCAATCAGCTTTTCTACAGCCTGTTCTTCCGGAATATTTTTTTCTATGCATTCCTTTTTCTTATACAGACTGATTTTACCTCGACCGGCACCTACATACCCATAGTCTGCGTCGGCCATCTCACCAGGACCGTTCACAATACAGCCCATGATACCAATCTTCAGTCCTTTCAGATGAGAAGTAGCGGCCTTGATACGGGCAATGGTGGATTCCAGATTGTATAAAGTTCGTCCACATCCCGGGCACGAGATATATTCCGTCTTCGAAGTGCGTACCCGTCCGGCCTGCAAGATGCCGAATGCAGTTTCATCGACTTTTACATCAGAAATTTTACCACCATGATTGTAAAGCAGGATACCATCACAGAAACCGTCGAAAATCAATGCACCCATATCGGCAGCCGACTTAATCTGCAGATTTTCCAATTCTTCTTCCTGATAGAGTTGGAAGAAGACAACCGGATTTTCCAGACCGTATGTCATTAGCTGGTGTACAATTCCCCGGAATTCTCCCAATCGGTTGGGGTGATTGCTTTGTGCTACAATGACCACTTCCGGATGAAGACGCAAACAAGCCATTGCCTCTTCCGTCAGTCCCATATAAGGCACAAAAAGGAATTTCATCGAAGCCTCACAATGATGCAGACCGATCAGCTGCTGATAATTGAATGCCGGATAAACACCTTCTTCTCCTTTCCAGACATTGGCATCGACAATATAGCCTACTCCCGAAGGTCTTGTTTCGGGCAATTGCTGGCCACAATAGATATAGTCGGGCCTGAACTGCTCACTCACTGCCATGTTACCATCCAAACGGGCAGAAATTACTACCGGAACATGTTCACCTCCAATGTTTCCAACTGCCTTTGTTGTACGACGAACCGGATTTACGTAATCGAAACCCGGCGCTTCTGCTCCTGGGATATAAGGGTGATTTTCACGGGAAACGATATAGTCGACCAATTTACGGGCCACAGGAATTTCTGCTTCGGGAGCCTCACTCAGTGAAACACGGATTGTATCACCCAATCCATCGGCCAGAAGGGCTCCAATACCTAATGCCGACTTAATACGTCCGTCTTCCCCATCACCTGCTTCGGTTACTCCTAAATGTAACGGAAAGTTCATTCCTTCCTTCTCCATCTGTTCGGCCAACAAACGGACGGTTTTCACCATAATTACAGTATTCGAAGCCTTGATGGAAATGACTACATTGGTAAAGTCTTCTTCTACACAGATACGAAGAAACTCCATACACGATTCCACCATACCAGCCGGTGTATCGCCATAGCGCGACATGATACGGTCTGACAAGGAACCGTGATTTACCCCGATACGGATAGCTGTATGGTTTTCCTTACAAATGTTCAGGAAAGGAACAAAACGGTTACGTATCTTCTGTATTTCCTGAGCATATTCCTCGTCGGTATACTCCAGTTTCTTAAAGGTACGGGCAGCATCTACATAGTTCCCCGGGTTGATACGTACCTTCTCAGCATAGAGGGCAGCTACATCGGCCACATTGGGATTAAAATGCACATCGGCTACCAAAGGAGTATCGTAACCCTGCGAGCGCAAACCTACATTTATGTATTTCAGATTTTCTGCTTCGCGTACTCCTTGTGTGGTAAGACGCACATACTCCCCTCCGGCATCAATAATACGTTTGGCCTGTTCCACACAAGCTTCCGTATCCATTGTCACCGTATTGGTCATACTCTGTATACGTATAGGATTAGCGCCACCCATAGGAGTGGCGCCAACATATACCTCATTCGCCTGTCGGCGAGAATAGTTGAAGTAATCCATTAGTTTGTTTTGTAAGCGTATTTAACTTCTTTCAGTTCTTCGTTGGCTTTTACTATCTTGTTCTTCAGGCCTTCTTTGTATGCTGCAAACTTCTGAGCCAATTCAGTATCTGCCAATGAAAGCATCTGAACAGCCAGAATAGCTGCATTCATAGCTCCATTAATCGCTACAGTAGCTACAGGAATACCGGGAGGCATCTGTATAATAGAATACAGTGCGTCTACGCCATCGAGTACAGAACCTTTTACCGGAACACCGATTACAGGCAATGTGGTATTGGCAGCAATAACACCTGGCAAAGCAGCAGCCATACCGGCAGCAGCGATAATCACTTTAATGCCTCTTTCGGCAGCTCCTTTAGCAAAAGCTTCTACTTCTGCCGGCGTACGATGAGCCGAAAGTGCATTCATCTCGAAAGGTACTTGCATCTCGTCGAGCAACTTCGCTGCCTTCTCCATTACAGGAAGGTCGGAAGTGCTACCCATAATAATACTTACAACTGGTTTCATCTTTTTATCTTTATTCATTAATAATCTGTTTGTATGCTTCTGCATCCATCAGATCATCCAGTTCCGAAAGGTCTGTCGGCTTTATCTTGACAATCCAGCCTTCTCCATAAGGAGACTGATTGACCATTTCAGGGTGTTCTTCCAACTCCGGATTTACTTCCAGAATTTCACCTCCTACCGGAAGGAAAAGATCGGATACAGTCTTTACTACTTCAATTGTACCAAATACTTCACCTTTTTCCAAAGTTTCACCTTCTGTAGTTACATCGACAAACACAATATCACCCAACTGGTCTTGTGCATAGTCTGTAATACCTACATAGGCTTCTTCGCCTTCTACACGAATCCATTCATGTTCGTTCGTGTACTTTACATTTGTCGGGAAATTCATAATCTTTTATTTTTAAGGTTAATATTTTGACAAGGAAACAAGGCAACGAGTTGACAAGGTTTCAGATACAAGGTGATAAAGCAAAAAGTCTTGCTTCCTTGCCAACTCGTTATCTCGTTCACTCATTTTTCTTCAAATAAACAAAATTCCAATGACTCCACAAAGCAATCCGACCAAAAAGCCTCCTCCTACTTCACCCAATGTGTGCTGACGGACAATGATTCTTGCAGAACCTAACATTCCTGCCAGCAAGACAAAGATACAAAGCCAGGATATAGGATTGAACTGAAATATAAAACTGTACGATAAAAGTCCGCCTACCATCATGCCGCTACTGGCCATATGGGTACTGATTTTCCATTTCATGTTGATAATTGCACAGATTACCATACAGAGAAGTACAGCCATTACAATACCGCACATATAGCGGGGCAAATGAATGCGAAACATAGTAAGCAGACAACCTATATAGCTGAGTATCGTCAAACCGTAAGGTATGAAACGGCGTTCTCTGTGCCCCAACTCACGAATTCCCCATCCATTGATTTTCTGAAACAGATAAATGGCCAGCATGGGTAACAGAATGGTAAAACAGTAAATCATGGCCAAGATGGTTACTTTATACTGCAACGGCATAATACGCAAGTAGGTAAAGCCAAACAGCAGCACGAAAGCAACAAAAGGAACCATAAAAGGTGTAAAGACAGCCGAAATGATACGGGACACCGTATAGAGCAAGTCTCTGTTTTCCGATTGAGAATGGGGAACAGGCTCGTGAAATGTCAATTGATCGGGGATATTTGTCTCTTCCATCATATTATAATTATCTTCTTAATCGAGCTACAGGTATATTAAGTTGTTGACGATACTTGGCTACTGTACGACGGGCTATGGGATACCCTTTTTCTTTCAGTATATCCGCCAGTTCGTCATCGGTATACGGTTTCTGTTTGTCTTCCTGGTCTACACATTCTTTCAATATGCGCTTGATTTCGCGTACCGAAAGTTCTTCTCCCGACTCTGTCGTATAGCCATCGCTAAAGAAGAACTTAAGCGAATAGATACCAAAGTTGGTCTGTACATACTTACTGTTGCTTACACGCGATACGGTGGAAATATCCAACTGTGCACGTTCTGCCACATCTTTCAAGATCATCGGACGTAGTAATGATTCATCACCCTCCTGAAAGAAAGGACGCTGCAAATCTATAATAGCTTGCATTGTGCTTAATAAAGTCTGCTGACGCTGCTTGACTGCATTAATAAATCCCTGGGCTGCATCTACTTTCTGTTTCAGAAACATCATCGCGTCTTTCGACTCTTTGCTCTGATTGGCTTTATTACGCGTATGTTCGTCGAGCATTTCGGAGAATTCACGACTCAGCCTCAACTCGGGTACATTACGATTGTTCAAACTGAGAGAGATGGTTCCGTCTTCTTCTGTATCGACAATAAAGTCTGGAATAATCTGCTGCATATTCTTGCCTATCACTTCTCCCAATGAACTTCCGGGGCGTGGATTCAGTTTAGTCAACTCGGCTACAGCTGCCTGATAAGTTTCCTCGGATATGCCTAACTTCTGCATAATCCGTTCTTTATTTTTCTTGGTAAACTCATCACAGCATTTGCTAATTATATCCAGTTCCACCTGCTTTAGAGGTGTGTTTTCTTTTCTCTTTATTTGTAAAAGCAAACATTCCTGCAAATCGCGCGCACCGATACCTGCCGGATCAAAATCCTGAATAATCGACAATACGTGTTCCAATTCTTCGGCCGTAGTGTATACTCCCTGATAGATAGCCAGCTCATCGAGCAATGCCTCTGTACTTTTACGCAACATACCATCATCATCGAGCGAACCGATGAGATACTCTCCCAACTGTTTTTCTTCAGGAGTCAAATGCTGCATATCAAGTTGTTCTTTCAGAGTTTCATAAAAGGAGATACTGTCGGAGAAAGGAATTTCTTCTGCTGTTTCTCCCTTGGAACGGTTGTTCTCCTGAAGCTTATAGTCTGGAATATCATCTTCTGTACGATAATCTCCCAGTGAAAGGTCTTCCGAGGAATCAGAATCTCGCTCTGCTTCTCCATCCAGATAACTATCCTGCTCTTCTGCTTCTGCGGAAGATTCCTTTCCTTCCTCCAGAGCCGGATTATCGAGCAGTTCGGCATGAATCCGTTCTTCCAGCTCCACAGTTGGAAGTTCCAATAATTTGACAGCCAGTATCTGTTGAGGAGATAAAGTCTGAATTTGTTGTTGAGCCTGAGTCTGTTCCAGACGTGAATGTTGCACCATATTCTATTATTCCACTTACGTTCTACGATTAGCAGCTACAAATGTATGAAAAATCTTCATCAAAATCAGTATCTGAAACTACTTCCTCCTAAAAACTCACGCAACAGTGAAGTAGGAGGTAATTCCTTGTCGCGTACAGAAACGAAATAAGATAAAAACCTCAGCAAACGGTGTGCCTCCGAATATTCCGGAGTATTATTAGGCACTTTGCGCAAAATTGGCTCTACATAATCTTTTAGCACAGCCAATTCAAACAACAGTGCAGAGTTGAACATGGCATCCGCATACTCCTGATAAGGGAAAATCCATTTGTCTTCTCCTGCCCGTACACTTCCCCATCGGGCTATGGTTTCTTCTGCCGAATAGTTCCGGTATTTATAATCGCGTATAATACGGCGCAACAGACGGTTATCGGTAGTAGGAATGTAATTGTGATAATCAAGTTGAATAGTAGTCAAAGCCGATACATAAATCTTAAACTTATTGGCCGCAGGAATATTGGGAGTAAGTGCAGGATTTAAGGCATGGATTCCTTCCAGTATCAGAATCATATGATCGTCTATACGCAATTTATTTCCGGTCATTTCCCGCTTTCCTGTGGTAAAATTGAAACGAGGAAGTTCTACTTCTTTTCCGGCAAGCAAATCACTTAACTGTGACTCAAAGAAAGGCAAGTCGAGTGCGTACAAAGACTCAAAGTCATGCTTTCCATTTGCGTCTAAAGGAGTTTTTTCCCTGTCTACAAAGTAATCATCCAATGAAATAGGGTAAGGCTTTAAGCCATTTGCCATAAGCTGAATGCTAAGACGCTTACTGAAAGTGGTCTTTCCGGAAGAAGAAGGACCGGAAATTAAAACCAGTTTTACCCGTTCTCCATTCTGATTCCGGTTGGTGATTTCATCGGCAATCCGTGAAATTTTCTTTTCCTGCAGAGCTTCGGATAAATTAATCAAATCCGTTGCATGTCCTTCATTGCAGGCCACATTAAAATCACCGACAGTACTGATTCCCATAATTCTGTTCCAACGGTGATACTCCTGAAAGACTTCCAACATTTTTTCTTGCTTGATAACTTCTTCCAGTTTACCTGGATTTTCACGGCTGGGGATACGCAAAAGCAAGCCGTCATAATATTTGGCAATATCAAACAAATGGATGTATCCGGTACTGGGAACCAAGCTGCCATAGTAATAATCTACCGTATCGCCCAAACGATAATAACAGGTATACAACTGGCCGGAAGTTTTCAGCAGTTTTACTTTATCCATCATTCCCCGTTGCAAAAACAAGTTAATCACATCATCTGTATGGGCTTCGGTACGTAAGAAAGGAAGATTGGCTTCAATAATTTCATGCATTTTCTGCTTGATACGCTGTACATCATCCAATTCAACGGGACGGCCGATATGCAAATTACAGAAATATCCTTTCGAAACCGGATATTCAAGAGAAACCGTACCGTCCGGATACAATTCTTCGACTGCACGCACCAAAATAAAACACAAAGAACGGACATAAGTACGCATACCAGAAGTAGTGGTTATATCGAGGAATTCTACGTCTTTGTTATAATACACCCGGAAATCCAGACTTTCTACCTTATTATTAACTTTCGCACTCACAGGCCCATAGGGCATTTCCAGATTAAATCCTTCATAAATATCCAAAAGACTGCTTCCTTCGGGAAATTCTTTTGTTAAATTCTTATTTTTGCAATATATTTGTAGCATAATCGTAATAAATATTACTAACACAGTGAATTTGCAGTTAATTTACTCATTAAACCATTAACTGCCTATTTCCAACTTAATTAATTAGAAATGGAATATTCTTTTTATGATTTTTTAAAGCTGCTGGGTTCTTTAGCACTCTTCCTGTATGGAATGAAAATCATGAGTGAAGGACTTCAGAAGTTTGCGGGCGACAGACTCCGTAGTATCTTAACGGCTATGACCACCAACCGAGTCACCGGAGTCTTAACGGGCGTACTGATTACAGCACTTATCCAATCGTCCTCTGCCACCACAGTAATGGTAGTCAGTTTCGTAAATGCCGGACTACTTACCCTCTCGCAATCCATCGGTGTTATTATGGGAGCCAACATTGGTACTACTGTCACAGCCTGGATTATTTCTGCACTGGGCTTTAAGGTCGACATTTCTGCATTTTCACTTCCACTGCTGGCAATCGGTATTCCACTTCTTTTCTCTCAAAAAAGTACACGCAAATCTGTCGGTGAATTTATATTTGGTTTTGCATTCCTGTTTATGGGATTAAATCTTCTAAAAACCAATGCTCCCGATTTAAGTGCTAATCCTGATATGTTAGCCTTTGTACAGAACTATACCGACATGGGCTACTTCTCCATTTTACTTTTTGTCTTTATCGGTACCATACTTACGATGATTGTACAGGCATCTGCCGCCACAATGGCTATCACCCTTATTATGTGTGCCAATGGATGGATCAGCTTCGAACTGGGAGCCGCACTGGTATTAGGAGAGAATATCGGTACAACCATCACGGCAAATTTAGCAGCACTTACTGCCAATACACAAGCCCGAAGAGCTGCAGTGGCACATTTAATGTTCAATGTATTCGGTGTATTGTGGGTTCTGATTCTCTTTGAACCTTTTATACATATGGTAGACTGGCTGATTACTGACTTCATGAAAGTAAGCGAGGCTGACGGTGTAGCTGTTTCATTTAAATTATCTGCTTTCCATACCTGTTTCAACGTATGTAATGTATTAATATTGATATGGTTCGTTCATTTCATTGAGAAGACAGTCTGCAAACTGGTTCCTCAGAAAGAACAGGAAGAAGAATACCGTCTGCAATTCATCACCGGAGGTATGCTTTCTACAGCAGAACTTTCTATCCTTCAAGCACGTAAAGAAATCAATTTGTTCGCTGAACGTATTCAGCGTATGTTCCGTATGGTTAAAGATTTATTGCATACTGAAAACGAAAATGATTTCAATAAATTATTCAGCCGTATCGAAAAATACGAAAACATCAGTGATAGCATGGAGCTGGAAATAGCCAACTATCTGAATCAGGTATCAGAAGGACGTCTAAGTTCAGAAAGTAAATTACAGATTCGGGAAATGCTACGTGAGGTTACAGAAATAGAGAGTATAGGAGACAGTTGTTACAATCTGGCACGTACTATCAATAGAAAACGCAGGGGAGATTCTGATTTCACAGAGAAACAGTATGAGCATATTCATCAGATGTTCTCACTGACGGACAATGCACTGAGTCAGATGATTGCATTGGTAGAGGATACACATCACAGCGTAGATGTCAATCGTTCATTTAACACTGAAAACGAAATCAACAACTACCGAAACCAGCTTAAGACCCAAAACGTAATTGATGTAAATAATAAAGAATACAGTTATCAGATGGGAGTTCACTATATGGATATTATCGCAGAATGTGAGAAACTGGGGGATTATGTTGTAAATGTAGTAGAAGCTCACTCTGATGTAAAAGAGAAGAAAGCTTAACCCTTCATTCATATAAACCATACTAAAATGCCGGTCGTGTACCGGCATTTTTTTGTTTCATGAAAAAGCTTATACGATTATGTATCCGGTTTTCACCTAAATGTCAGAATACAAAAATGGCATGTGAAATGACAAACTTCTGTCGATTCACATGCCATTATATAAAAACTTTATCAGATATGCTTTTTGTAATTTCAGACCTCTTCCTTTTTACTTGGCAGCATCAGCAGAAGCCACTACAGGTGCTGATAATATTTCCTTATATTGCTGTTTGTCCTCCAACACTTCTATAGCCTTGTCCAATACCTCATCATCTTTCAGCAACTGCATCACCGCACCACGCTGATAAAAATAACGGGCAATAACTTCCTGTTCCAGTTCTTTGCGGATAGGTTTGGCAAAGTGATCTAAATCGCGGTCAAGATTGTGATTCAACTTTTGCTCTAATGCCTTAAACTCCTCGGAAGCTCCTTCCATATATCCTTCAAACTCAGCAATCTCCTTTAAAGTCTTCAACATTTTCTCGCTCTGACGGTCGTAAGTAAAATTACGAGATTTGACCAATGCTTTAAAATCAGCATAATCAGAGTCTGTCAAGGCAAACGAATCAACAGAAGCCGGGGCCTCATGAGTAAGACAGTACTGTGTAGCATAATCGAATATCAAATCCTCATTCATCAGATAAAAGAGAATATTAGGAAATTTCTCTCCTTTCACTTCAATATCCGGACGAATACCTCCTCCGTCGCGAACCTCACGCCCTGCCGCTGTATGGAACACATTGGTCAGACTATCAGGTGTACGGGCTACCGAACCATCTGCATTTTTCTTTGCATAGTCAATCGCCTGAATACAACGTCCGCTTGGTATGTAATATTTAGAAGTAGTCACTTTCAAAGTTCCATTATAAGGCAATGGACGAGTAGTCTGGACTAAACCCTTACCATAAGTACGTGCACCAACTACCACTGCTCTGTCTAAATCCTGTAACGATCCACTTAAAATCTCAGAAGCGGAAGCAGAATTTCCATTCACAAGTACAGCCAGTGGGATTTCAGTATCAATCGGCTCGTATTGCGTTTTAAACGAACCCATTGCCTGACGAATCTTTCCTTTTGTGGTGACAATTTCTGTTCCTTTAGGAACAAAGAAATTTACGATATCTACAGCTTCCTGCAAAGAACCTCCTCCATTATCACGTAAATCAATTATCATAGAAGTAGCTCCATGCTGTTTCAATTCAATAAAAGCCTTTTTTACATCCTTCGCACAATTGTCTGTAAACCCTGTAAGCGAAAGATAACCTACACTATCGCGTACAATACCATAATAAGGCACTGGATTTGTCCGGATATTCTTACGGGTAATCTTAAACTCAAGTATTGTACTGTCGTTTTTCAAAGGACGCTGCACTTTCAACACAAAAGAGGTTCCCGGTTCGCCACGCAACGCATCACTCACTCTGCTGGAAAAATCCTGTGGTTTCTGGTCACCACGTACCATTTCTTTTCCTCCGATAGCAAGAATGATATCACCTGCCTTTACACCTGCTTCAGCCGCCGGCATTCCTTCAATCGGCTCTACTATTGCAATCCGGTCTTTCGATTCGTAATAACGGATAGCAGCTCCAATGCCACCGTATTTACCTGTAATCAATTCTTTCAGACTGCTAACTTCCTCTTCGGGATAATATTCGGTATAAGGGTCTGTCAATGACAACATTCCGTTTATTCCATTCTGAATCATCTTTTCTACATTGATCGTATCCACATAAAACAGATCCAATTCCTTAAAAATTGAATTAAATACATCCAAGTTCTTTGAAATCTGGAAATTACGATCATCACCCTTAAAACTTGACAACCCCAGTGCCAATGATACCATCAACACTCCTGCCCATATTGCTCTTCTATTCATATCTATTCAAGTTGTTTATACAAATAAACACAATATTCTATTTACGCATGCAGAACCCTATCAATATTTAACTTTATTTCGTTCCATTTCTCTGGTTTCAACTCAGTTCCTACTATTTGAATAACTTGTCCTGCCAAAATTGAACTAATTTGCGCACATTTCTTCAGCGAACAACCACAAACCAGACCATACAAGAATCCAGCTGCATAAAAATCACCTGCCCCTGTTGTATCTACGACTTTCTCTACAGGAACAGGAGCCACTTGTACAAATTCCGTTCCTTTTTTAATCAACGAGCCTTCTTTTCCTGTTTTGACGATAGCAACGCTACATAAAGAAGATATTTCATCTAAAGCCTCCATAGGGTCCTTGCCTGTATAAGCCCTTGCTTCGCTTTCATTTGCAAATACAATATCCACATAGCGCTCTATCAACATAGCAAAGAATTCACGCTCTTCTTCTACAATATTGTAACTCGCCATATCGAGACAAATCTGTAGTCCTGCCTGTTTAGCCAACTGCATTGCACGTAAAATAAGGTCATGATCCTGCAATAAATATCCCTCTATATAAAAATAGGTATATCCTTCGAACATTTCAGGTGACAAATCCTCTGCTTTTAATGTCGCTGCAGCCCCCAGATAGGTACAAAATGTACGCTCTCCACCCGGAGATATAAAAGTAGAGGCTATCCCTGTAGGCAAACTACCCGACAATAAATTGGTTGTTACCCCATAGTCCTGCAAGGTAGCTGTAAAAAACCGGCCGTTTTCATCCTCACCAACCTTTCCTATCAATCCGGGAGTAGCTCCCAGTTTAGCCAAAGCCGCTATTGTATTACACGCTGCCCCACCGGTTGCACGATGAGTAGGTAATGAGGCAAACTTCCCTCGCACTTTCTGCAATACCTCTTCATTTATCAACTGCATGCTTCCTTTTGGCAAATTCAGCTCTTCAAGTAACAAATCATTGTCTAAAACAGCCAAAATATCCACTAAAGCATTGCCCATTCCAAGAATTTTGTCCATTAGTAATATTTTTTTTGCAAAGATATTGCATATTTCAAAATATCCTACTACCTTTGCCTCGCAATTGAGAAAAAACCTTCTTCAGTAGCTCAGTCGGTTAGAGCATCTGACTGTTAATCAGAGGG
>ERZ834859.614-NODE-614-length-47885-cov-9.368639_pt1 | contig 47885 bp, 46 predicted proteins | sample MGYA00519947_ERZ834859 | MGnify/ENA primary metagenome ERZ834859 (study PRJEB31850, sample SAMEA3708763) | human gut metagenome | biome: human gut; feature: human-associated habitat; material: faeces | place: China | collected 2014 ...
CCAGCAATGGTTTTTCTTCCTCAAGAAATAAGCTTCGCCGACTACCCTCTTTCTTCTGAAAGAGCCTTTGGTTGAACAGTTCGAGCTTGTCTCTGATTGCGCGATTTAATTCTGCAAGAGAGAAGAACTGTTCATTCCGAAGTGCTGCTGTAATCCAAGTAGAGATATTTCCTACTGTTCCCTCAGCATTCGGCTTATCCTTGGGAGCTCTGACACGAGACGGAATAATAGCTGTGCCATAGTGTTCAGCTAGTTCCTGATAGGTTTCATTGATCTGCTGGTCTTTCCATCCTCCATTGTGAACAACTGCCGTTTTGCAGTTATCCGGTACAAGAATCTTGGCAACACCGCCAAAGTACTCGTACATATGGACATGTGCATTAATCCATGATTTCTGCTTCATGTCCAGAAATGCTTCCACGTATGCATACTGGCTGTAAGTCATTACACCAACAAATATATATGCCTTGATGATTTCGCCGGTATCCGGATCAATGATTGTTGCAGGATCACCTGCCCAATCAACTTCAACCTGTTCACTGGGTTTACGGTTGATATGCATGGTAGCACGATGTTTCTGCTCATCCTGTTGGATGTGATAGCAGAACTGTGAATACATGAGTGGTTCTTCACCATTGGCACGGCAATCCTCCATGTATTCCGTCCATAGGAGTTTTTTGCTTACGCCGTTGCGAAGCAGCTCCTTACGGATGTAATCATAATCCGGCATCCGCTTCTTGGCAGATACCTTGCTCTCTTTAGAGAACATGAGCCTTTGAAGTTCTGTGTCGGTCATTGATTCATCAAGAGGCCAATAGATATTTAGTTCTCTGGCACGTTTTTGAACTTTGACGACAGTTTTTTGTGAAACACCACAACTTGCCATGATGTTACGTTGTGAGAATCCTAATCCGGTAAGCCGGATGATTTCTCGATATTTGGTCATAATCGTGACCTCCTCATAATGAATTTACACTAAAAGTGCATAACATCATTATAAGGTTTTAGGAAAAATGTGATTTCCTTTTTACAGGAATCGTGATTTCCTAAAAAGCGGAACATTGATTTCCATACGCCGGACAGGTGATGGATTTCACCCCGGATTATTCATACTTCTGCCACAGAATCTTCTTTAACACTTCCAAAAACTTTCCTAGCAACATTTTCAATACTTCCTGTTAACTTCATCTCTTCTAATGCAAGAAACCCTTGTTGAGAAACAGCAATCCAAAAAGGAATTTCTGGAAAAATAATAATATAATTTTTTCCTCTTACAGAAAATATTTCATATGGCTCTAAGATTAACTTCTCGTTTAAACTCTTCATCAAGTTTATCCATTCCTTCCTACTCGTATTTTAACCACGGATACGTTTTGTATGAGTACATTTTACCCTTTACACAATAACACCATAACGTATCTGGAAAAAATTTTTTTAACCAGTTACGTTATGGTGTCATACATATATATTGATTTATAATACTTCTAATATTTTAAAAGAAAGGATATATCTATATGAAAATCAAATTAATCATGTGTTCATTACTACTAGCATTTTTCTCGTCTTATATAATTTCAAAAAATATTAGCAACATTACTTCACCCCAATATATTCTTGCTGAAAATACTCAAGAAGAATTATTGCCATATTGCGATTTAGAATGGCCATCTTAATCAAACGTATTATAAAATTCTTCAATTTTTTTTAAATTACCTTTATTTTCCGGATATACTTTGCAAAGTTGATATGCCATCCACACATAGCACTTTGCTTCCTTTATCCGGATTTGTTTTTCTAATTTATTTTCTATTTTCTTTCTTATATTCCATCCCATGTTGTAATAGAAATTATATAAATAATTCAACTCCCCTTTATTCCACAATAATTCAATTTCTCTTTTACAAATAGCTATACTATCATCATAATCACCATTTAACCCCAATAAATTTGAATACCCTACATAAACTACATATCTAGGTTTATAATCATTCACCATATCTGCTCTATTAAAATATTCATCTAACCGTTTACAAATAGCTAATGCTTTTTTCCTGTTTTTAGCTATTTCATAATATGTAGCAAGATTAAATGCGACTAAAATTTCTGTCTCTCTAAGCACTCTATTTATGGGTATTGTTTCTGGCTCACATGTACCAAAAGTTTCATACAGCACTTCTCTCATCTTTTGAATAGCTTCTTGTATATCAATGTTTCTTTTTTTATATTCTGTTATTACCTCAATCCTCTTTAAATACTGACGGTTTTCTGGATAATCCGAACATAATCGGAATTTTGTTTCAATCTTTTCTTTTTGTTTTTTTACTGCATCCCAATCCGCTTTTTCAATGTCATATAATAATTTTTCCATTTCAATTTGTACATTAGCCACATCGCAATGTACAGGAAATAAACACCTGCACCCACTTTCTCCCATTTTCTGCATTAAGCGTTCAAACTTATCATCCGTCGGATCCAATTGCCCATTTTCATATCTTGAAAGCGTTCCAGGTTCACAAATTCCCTCTGCCAATTCTTCTTGTGTCATTCCTACAGCTTTACGAGTGTATTTTATAATTGATGCTTTACTGTATTCTCCCATAACTGTATCCCCTCTTCTGTAATCATTCCATTATTTCCCAATTCCAAAATCTTTAATGCCGTTGTAAATCCATTTATTTTCGATATTTTTTGCGGAATAATTTGTTCTAATCTTTCTAATAATTCACAAATTTCTCTGAGATGAGTTTTTTGATAACTTTCCATCAAAAGTTTTTTTGCTTCTATAAGTGATTTGTAGGCACTTCCCATATTATACTCTTTCATATCCTGTTGCGCTAGTCGATATAAAACTTGCGGATAATATCTTTTCCTTTTTTTGTAATCCCAACGTGACTTTTCCATATATTGCTTTAATTCTCTAAATAAAGAAAAAGCCTGTCGTTCTTTTTTTTGCAGGTAATAACTCTCTGCCAAACCATACAAACTATTCATTTCACACATTGTAAAAAGTTTTTTCTCAAAATCTTCGATATTTATATCATATATAGTAGTTAAAGCAAGAGACTTCTTAAAGAAATTTTCAGCTTCTAGATACTCTTCTTTTAGCATAGAAATCTCTGCCTTTTTCATAAAAAGATATTGAATATGCAAAGTATCTTTTTTGGTAATCTTCTTTTCATATTCCCTCACATAAGCCTGCGTTTTTTCTATATCTTTATTTTGTATTTTATCTATTTTATTTCTCAACACACTATATTGAAATTCTTGTTCAGAATCTATAAACTCATATTGATACGGCATTTCTCCCATACGTTCTAATAACGCATCTGCCATAAATTTATCGGGAATTCTTTCACCACATTCATACCGCATAAGAGCAGTCTCAGAACAAAGCCCTCTGCATAATTCTTTTCTAGAAATTCCTCTATTTTCCCTTATATCCTTAATCAAATTTCCTACTGTTTTTTCTTCTCTCATGTATCTTTCCCTCAATATATTTCTAATTTTAACTAAGCTTTATTTTTTTGAGGAATCTCCGCCACCCTTGTATTTTTAAAGCCCTCTCCGAGCACCTCATTGGATTCCATAATAATCGTAAATGCCACTGGATCTACCTTTTTTACGGCCTTTTCTACCATGTACATTTCCTTTGTACTGCAGGCGCACATCACCACGTCTCTGTGATCCTGCTGGTATCCGCCTTTTGCTTTGATAATAGTCGTTCCTCTTCCGCAGGTATCGTCGATTTTCTTTGCAATCTCCGGCCCCTTGTCTGTCACGATCAGAGTGAGCTTTCCTGCGTTGATTCCGTACATTACCTTATCTACGGCAATGGCAAAAATATAGTTGATAATCATACCGTAAATAATACCGTCTACGTCCTTAAAAATAATTCCGCCCGCAAGAATGATTCCCACATCGGAAAGAAAGGCAATTTTCCCCAGAGAAAGATGCGGACGCAGGGCTTTTGCCGCCATGATAATAAAATCAGAACCTCCAGTAGAGGAATTGCGCATATAAATCATGGCATATCCAAGTCCGCCCAACACGCCGGTACAAATGGTAGCAAGAAGCCTTTCTCCCTGATACACCGGAAAAAGAGGAGCAATATAATCGATAAATACAGATGAAATGATCATACATCTGATGGAACGGAAAAAGAAACCTTTTCCAAGAAGCTTATAACAGAGAAGCGCCACCGGAATATTCAGGAAAATGGTAGTAAGACCGATGGGCAGCCCGAAAAGCCGGTAAAGTATCATGGAAATTCCGGAAAAACCGGTCATAGGAAATTTTGCTTCCAGCGCAAAGTTATAAAGAGCCAGGGCAATCAGAAGACTTCCCAGAATCTCCACAAAAATATCTGTGGCAACCTCTCTTATTTTTTCGTTTTTCATGTAAGACCCTCCCTTGAAGTAAAATGTTTTATAAAATCCAAAAAGCAGCGGCGAATCATCTTTTCAGATATAATTCGCTGCTGCTCTTGTTCTGTTTTGTATTATAACCTTTTCCGCCTTAAATGTAAAGGCTCTTTTTACGAACTGTTGTCTATGATTGATACCCATTTTCTGAAAGTACCTGTCACTCATCTGAATACAGCGGCGCTGGATACGCCTGCGAGACCGGCTGTTTCCTTAATTGCCATAAGTATATCCCCTAAGAGCCTTTCTTAAAGAATCAACATCGCATCCCCAAACGAGAAAAAACGATACCTTTCCTTTACAGCCTCCTCATAAGCCTTCATAATATTTTCTTTTCCGGCAAGAGCTGACACAAGCATAAGAAGTGTAGACTCCGGAAGATGAAAGTTTGTGATCAGTCCGTCTATCATCTTGAATTTATATCCCGGATAAATAAAAATTTCCGTCCAGCCGCTTCCCGCTTTTAAAACTCCGTCCTCTCCTGTGGCAGATTCCAGAGTACGACAGCTTGTGGTTCCAACTGAAATTACCCGACCGCCGTTTTTCTTTGTCTGATTAATAAGCTCTGCCTGATCTTCCTCCACAACGTAAAACTCTGAATGCATGTGGTGATTTTCCACATCATCTACCTTAACTGGGCGGAAGGTTCCAAGACCTACATGAAGGGTTACATGGGCGATTTTCACTCCCATTTTTTCCACTTTTTCAAGAAGCTCTTTTGTAAAGTGAAGTCCTGCTGTAGGCGCTGCTGCAGAGCCTTCATTTTTTGCATATACTGTCTGATAACGGTTTTTATCCTGTAATTTATGAGTAATATAAGGGGGAAGCGGCATTTCTCCCAGCTTATCTAAAATTTCTTCAAAAATCCCATCATAATGGAACTGGATCAGGCGGTTTCCTTCTTCCACAACGTCAAGAACCTCTCCTGTCAGGATTCCGTCTCCAAATGTGATCTTTGCTCCCGGACGCGCCTTTTTTCCTGGCTTTACAAGGCATTCCCAGATGTCGTTTTCCCTTCTTTTCAGAAGAAGGATTTCGATGACTGCGCCTGTATCTGCCTTATGTCCGTAAAGTCTTGCTGGGATTACTTTTGTATCATTAATTACAAGGCAGTCCCCTTCTTTTAAGTATTCCAGAATATCTGTAAAATGGCGGTGTTCTATGCTTCCATCCTCCAGAGACAGGTGCATCAGTCTGGAGGAACTTCTGTCTTCCAACGGATCCTGTGCAATGAGTTCCTGTGGAAGATCGTAATAAAAATCTGCTGTTCTCATATGTTATTCTCCTGTTTCTCCGTCTGCTTCTTCTTTCCACTGTTTTCGAAGCTGGCGCACAAAATTCCATTCTTTATTTGTAAGGTCTGCTTTTTTCAGAAGGTCGGGGCGCCATTTTGCTGTTCGGATAATGGACTGCTCTCTTCTCCACTTTTCAATATTTGCATGATGACCGGACAGCAAAACCTCCGGAACTTTCTTTCCGTTCCATGTTTCCGGTCGGCTGTACTGAGGATATTCCAGAAGATTTCCCGCAAAAGATTCCGTCTCGCCGGATTCCTGATTGCTTAATACGCCCGGAACCATGCGGGAAATGGAATCCATCATAACCATTGCCGGAAGCTCTCCCCCTGTGAGAACATAGTCTCCAATGGAGACGTAATCGGTTACGATTTCTTCCAGCACTCTCTCATCAATCCCCTCATAATGCCCGCAGAGAAAGACAAGATCTTCTTCCAGAGCAAACTCTTTTGCCATACCCTGGTTAAATACTTTTCCCTGAGGGGTCAGAAATATAGTTCGCGGTTTCTTTCCTGTTTTTTCCGCAATGGACTGCCACGCAAGATATACAGGCTCTGCCTGCATCAGCATTCCTGCGCCGCCGCCATAAGGATAATCGTCCACCTTCTGATGCTTGTTAAAAGCAAAATCCCGGATATTTACAGCTTCCAGGCTGAGATACCCGTTTGCTATGGCTCTCCCTGTAATACTTGTATTCATTCCGTTTGCAATCATTTCCGGAAACAACGTCAATACATGAAAATTCATTTATAAAAGTCCCTTCATCAAATGTACTGTCATGGTGTTCTCCTCCACATTTACGTCCAGAATACACTCCCGGATCGCAGGAAGAAGAACTTCTCCTTTATCTTTTGTATCAATCACATAGACATCGTTTGCCCCTGTTTCCATTACATCTTTCAGTGTTCCGAAAACCGTTCCGTCCTCAAGAAGAACATTCATACCGATCAGGTCTGCCACGTAATACTCGCCCTCAGAGAGTTCCTGACCTTCTTCTCTCGGAATCCACAGATCTCTTCCCTTGTACATTTCTATATCGTTTATATTATCAATCCCTTTAAATTTCAGGATTGCAAGATTTTTAAAAAATTTTACATTCTGAATTTCCAGTCTTTTAAGCTCGCGTCCTGTATCGAGAAGTACATAATCAAGCTCCAGGAAACGCTCCGCCTCATCTGTTGTCGGAAAAACCTTTACTTCTCCGCGAACACCGTGGGTGGTTGTGATCACCCCTACCTTTAATAAATCTTCCATGTAATAAAACTCCCTTTAAGACTAAATCAGGAGCTATGGACTCCACAGCTCCTGATCCTTATTTTCATTGCAGAATATCTACAATCACTTTTTTGCTGCTTTTGGAAGAAGCTGCCTTTACCACAGTACGGATTGCTTTTGCAATTCTTCCCTGACGGCCGATCACTTTTCCCATATCTGCAGAACCAACCTTCAGCTCAATTACAATAGCGTCTTCTTTTTCTGTTTCTGTAACAACTACTTCATCCGGATTTTCAACAAGAGATTTTGCAATTACTTCTACTAATTCCTTCATTACACACCTCCCTGACCTCCCATTAGGGAGTGTCACAGAAATACCTTTTCCGGTACTTCTTATTTTTCAATTCCGGCAATTTTGAAGATCTTTGCAACTACCTCTGTTGGCTGAGCGCCTGCTGCAAGCCATTTTTTTGCTGCTTCTTCGTCTACTTTGTATACGCTTGGATCACAGTTTGGATCGTATGTTCCGATTTCTGCGATACATCTTCCATCACGTTTGCAACGGGAATCTGCAACCACGATTCTATAAAAAGGTGCTTTCTTCTGTCCCATTCTTCTTAATCTGATTTTTACTGCCATTTTTGTTTTCCTCCATTAATTATCTTTTCTTTGTTTTGAATTTATCTTAAAAAGGAAGCTTGAAGCCGCCTCTTTTGCCAACTTTGCCACCCATTAAGCCGGGCATCTGTTTCATCATTTTCTTACTCTGTTCAAACTGCTTTACAAGACGGTTTACCTCTGACACATCTACGCCTGCGCCTTTTGCAATACGGTTCTTTCTGGAAATATTAAGGATAGAAGGATTGCTTCTCTCCTGCGCCGTCATGGAAAGTATAATGGATTTTGTCCGGTCCATTGCCTTTTCATCGATCATGCCTTCCAGTTCTTTTACCTTGCTGCCAACACCCGGAAGCATACTTAAAATACTTCCAAAGCCGCCCATCTTGTTCATCTGCTCCATACTGGTCAGATAATCGTTGAAGTCAAAGTCCATTTTCTTTAACTTCTTCTGCATTTCCTGTGCCTGCTCCTGGTCAACTGACGCTTCCACCTTCTCAATAAGGCTCATCACATCGCCCATTCCCAGGATTCTGGACGCCATACGCTCTGGATAAAACTGTTCCAGATCGGAAAGTTTTTCACCCATTCCCACATAAAGAAGTGGTTTTCCTGTCACAGCTTTAATAGAAAGCGCTGCTCCGCCTCGTGTATCGCCGTCCATTTTTGTGAGGATCACACCGTCAATGCCGACTTTCTCCGTAAATGTCTTTGCCACATTTACTGCGTCCTGTCCGGTCATGGCATCTACTACAAGAATCGTAGCGTCCACCTGGACATTCGCTTTAATATCCGCAAGCTCCTGCATCATGTTTTCATCAATATGAAGACGTCCCGCCGTATCGATCAGAACAACATTCTGCTGGTTGGATTTTGCATGTTCAATGGCTGCCTTTGCAATATCTACCGGCTTCTGTTTATCTCCCATAGAAAAGACTTCCACACCCTGCTTCTCGCCGTTTACCTGCAGCTGTGTGATTGCAGCCGGACGATATACGTCACAGGCTACAAGAAGAGGTTTCTTTCCCTTGGATTTTAACTTACCTGCAAGCTTGACAACTGTTGTTGTCTTACCTGCACCCTGAAGACCAGCCATCATCAAAACGGTAATTTCATTGCCAGGCTTGATCGGAAGTTCTGTTGTCTCGCTTCCCATAAGATTTACAAGCTCGTCGTTTACAATTTTAATTACCATCTGTCCCGGGTTCAGTCCGTTCATTACGTCCTGTCCCACTGCCCGTTCCTGAACTGCTTTTGTAAACTGTTTTACAACTTTAAAATTTACATCCGCTTCCAGAAGAGCCATCTTTACTTCCTTCAGTGCAATTTTTACATCTTCCTCTGTAAGACGCCCCTTGCTCCGAAGTTTCTTAAATACATTCTGTAGTTTCTCTGTCAAGCTCTCAAATGCCATCTGCTATAACTCCTCTAATATCACATTGGAAATCGCCGCTATATCTTCGGCTTTATACTGTTCTGCAAGCTGGTGGATCTTCTGTACCTGTCCCCGTATCTGCAGAAACTTGTCTACCAGGTGAAGCTTCGCCTCATAGCCTTCCAGTGTACGGTTGCACCTCTTGATCATATCGTGGACCCCCTGACGGCTGATCCCCAGATCTTCTGCAACTTCACTGAGAGAATAATCCTCAAGGACAACATTTTCATAAACCTCCTGCTGCCGCTTGGTAAGAAGCTCTCCATAAAAATCGTACAATAATGTTTGCTCTACAAACTTTTCCATTTGTAATCACCTTTGGTATCATATCGTATTTGCGGCGCGGTGTCAAGTGTTTTTTCTTGACGAATGTTTTTTAGATACGTTTCTTTATATATCCATGCTCCCGCTTCGAAATCCTTCTATATCAAGAGTGATATACGGACAGCCCACTTCCCTTAAATTAAGAAGAATCTCCTCTCTTTTTTCTAATATACGGGGGAAATCCTCCGGATTGATTTCCAGGCGGAGAATTGTTCCATGAACACGAATCCTCACATCACCAAAGCCAAGATTTCTAAGTTTCTGTTCTCCTCTGTCAATTTTCTCCAGAAGAGCAAGATTAATTTCCGTCCCGTAAGGAAGGCGCGTGGCAAGACAGGGGGACGACGGGCGCTCTGCCACGGAAATCCCATATTCTCCTGCAAGTTTTCGCACTTCTTTTTTCGTCAGTCCGCAGTCCGCAAGAGGCGTATACACTCCCAGCTCCCGCACGGCTTTCAAACCTGGGCGATATACATGAAGATCATCTTCGTTTGTTCCGTCTATTAAAACAGAAATATTTCTTTTGCACGCAAACTCTCTCATTTTTGTATACAAAGCCTTCTTGCAAAGATAGCATCTTTCTCTGGGATTATTTTTTATTCTGGCATCCGTCAGCTCGTTTATGCGAAGCACAATATGCTCTGCTCCCATCTCCTTTGCCACTGCCCCCGCTGTATCGATATCTGCCCGCGGGTGAAGAACCGTATCCATTGTAAGAGCGTACACTTTTTTCCCTGTATAGGAGCAAGCCTCACACGCCATTTTAAGAAGAAGACCGGAATCCACTCCACCCGAAAATGCCACGCACATATCCTCTTCTGCAAGCTCTCTTATTTTTTCTTTTAGCATCTCTTTTTTATTCATTCTACACAGTCCTTTCCTGTGATTTTCCATTGCTGTGAACCACACTATTTTACCATATGTTTCTTGCTAATTCCATCAAAATAGAGTATGATTAAAGCATGATACTTAGGAGGTCTGACTTATGGAAAAATCTAAAGTTTACTACACAAATCTGCGTACCGGTTTTAACAATGGACTTCTTGATAAACTGAAACGTCTCATTAAAGCTGCCGGTATTGACAACATTGATTTTGAAGGAAAATATGCTGCCATTAAAATCCACTTCGGAGAACCTGGAAATCTTGCATTTCTCCGTCCCAATTACGCAAAAGCAGTAGCAGACATTGTAAAAGAGCTTGGCGGAAAACCATTCCTTACCGACTGCAACACCCTTTATGTAGGCGGCAGAAAAAATGCTCTGGATCATCTGGATGCTGCATACACAAACGGTTTTTCTCCTTTGACAACAGGCTGCCACGTTATAATTGCAGACGGCTTAAAAGGAACTGATGAAGAATACGTTCCTGTAGAAGGCGGCGAATATGTAAAAGAAGCAAAAATCGGAAGAGCCATTATGGATGCCGACATTTTTATCTCTCTTTCTCACTTTAAGGGGCATGAGGCAACCGGATTTGGCGGAGCTTTAAAAAACATTGGTATGGGCTGCGGCTCACGCGCAGGAAAAATGGAAATGCACAGCGCAGGAAAGCCGCATATCGATCAGGATTTGTGCATAGGCTGTAAACGATGCGCAAAAATCTGTGCCCATGACGCACCTTCTTTTGAAAATGGAAAAGGTGTCATCGACCATGACAAATGTGTCGGCTGCGGAAGATGTATCGGTGTCTGTCCAAAAGATGCTGTTCTCGCTGCTTCCGATGAATCCAACGACATCTTAAACTGCAAAATCGCAGAATATACAAAAGCAGTCATTGATGGACGCCCTAACTTCCATATCAGTCTTGTAATTGACGTTTCTCCATACTGCGACTGCCATGCAGAAAATGACGCTGCCATTGTTCCGGATGTCGGCTTCTTTGCCTCATTTGACCCGGTAGCTCTTGACACTGCATGTGCAGATGCTGTAAATGCACAGCCTGTTATTAAAAATTCACTTCTCGGTGAAGCTGACCACGAAGGCCATGACCATTTCGGCGCCGTTTCTCCGGCTACCAACTGGAAGAGCTGTATTGAACACGCCGAAAAACTGGGACTTGGAACAAGTGAATATGAACTTATCGAAGTAAAATAATTCCTTCTTCATACATATATGGCAAAATGCTGCAGACTTTTAAATGGGCCTGCAGCATTTTGTTTTATTAAAATACTATTTAGAGAAATACTCTTTAAACCCTCTATCCTTTAGCCATGTCCAGGAGCGCAGTACCTCTTCTTCTGTGCTGCATTCAATGGCAATGGACGGAGAGACTTTACCTGTAAAAATTTCATCCAGTACTGCAAGACTGTCCATTGTTCCGCAGTCTGCGGCAAAATGGCTGTCTTTTCTGCCGAAATTATTATGAAGATGAATATGGCGGATATGGGGTTTTAGACTCCTTGCCCACTTTTCTACAGAAATATTCGAATAGCAGTGCGCATGTCCCATATCAAGACAAAGTCCAAAATTTCCATTTTCAATTTTTTCTGCTACCTCTACAAAAGGCTCAGGAACAGGATCTAAAACATTCTCCATTAAAATCTCTATTTTCTCATCTTTATCTTCCAGAAATTCCCGATAAAAATCGGCAATCCTCTGTGCAATCCCCTCCTGCATATAAACCTGCGGCACAAAGCAGCTATGATATATGATTTTGTCGGCTCCGAGCGTTCTCGCCGCATAATATGCCTGCTCATATCTTATTTTTGTTGCCCGTCTTACCAGGCTGTCATATGCCATAGGATTCAAGTCGAGAAATGGTCCGTGAAATGTAAAGGATTTACATTCCATATAGGAAAGGCTTTTTTCATAGGAAATCATCGTCTCCTGAAGCTTATCAAGATTTTCTGAAACAGAAAATTCAATGCTCTCTATTCCCATTCCCGTATTCCTTATAATTTCCCTCATTTCTTCATCTCTTAGAAGATGTGTAAAATATATCATATCCGCCCTCGTATTTCTTTATCTGTATTTCCTGTTTATTATAGAACCTTCTCATAGTTCTTTCAACTGAAATACCATTTTATTTCACCGAAAAAACAAAATGTTATTTACTTTATTCCCTCAATTCGGCAGTTGATTTTTCTTTTTTAATTCCCTCACAGACATTCCATAAAACACCCCGCAAAATCCAACACACCAAAGAATGGCAGCCACAAAATCTCTTATCTCCCATATATTTCCAAGAATCGCATTCCGCACTGTATTAATCACAGGAGTCATAGGCTGATGCTCTGCAAAAAACGCCAGTGCCTTTGGCATTGCCTCCACAGGTACAAACCCAGAGCTTAAATACGGAAGCACAATTACAAGTGTAAGAAAACTGCTCGCCCCTTCCGGACTTCCTGCTCTAATTCCCACAAAAACAGCAATCCAGGAAAAAGCGAAAATAACGCCGGAAAGAAGCAGAAGGATTATACACCAGTCTCCCGGAGCTGCCTTTGGGGAAAATCCAAAAAACAGAGAAACTGTAAGCACTACAAAAGCAGTCAGCATATTTCTGAAAAAAGCCTCTGTTGTATATCCCAGAAGAACTGAAGAGATTTTTACCGGAAGAACAGAAAACCGTCTTGCCATCCCACCCGTCACATCTCTATTTACTGTAATTGCAGTTACAGAAGAACATTGACCGAAGCACTGCATAAGAACCCCTGGAATAATATAATCTACATAAGACATATTTTCTACACGAATCAATTTTCCAAATAGTGCCACAAAGAGAACCATCATCATAACCGGCATGATTACACTTGTTAAAAGAGTATCTGGATTTCTGGCAGAAAGAAGGACGCATCTCTTTGCCATTGTAACTGTATCCCAATATTTTTTTAATCCTGTTTCCATACATTTCCTCCTTCTTCTACTAATGATAAAAACACATCTTCAAGATTCGGGGTAAAAATCTGAAACTCTCTGACTCCAATGTTCCTTTCCTGAAAATCGTGAAATATTTTCCCCACAGTATCTACCTTTCCATCTGTATAAACTTTTACTGCATACTTCTCTTTTAAATCCTCTGTTTTAAACCTGGCAAGAAGCGCTTTTCCTCTCATATAATCTTCTTTTTCAAAACAAAACTCCACACACCCTTGCGGAAGAAGCGCTTTTAGCTCTTTAGAAGTCCCTTCTGCAATAATTCTTCCCCTGTCCAGTATGCCAATCATATCCGCAAGTTCTTCTGCCTCTTCCAAATATTGTGTCGTAAGAAAAACAGTTGTACCCAAATCCCTGAGTTTTTTTATCAGCTCCCACATACTTCTTCTGCTTTGCGGGTCAAGTCCGGTTGTCGGTTCATCCAAAAAAATTATTTCCGGATTCCCCACAAGACTCATGGCAATATCCAGTTTTCGCTTCATTCCTCCTGAATAGGAAGACACTCTTTGATTCTTTACAGAAGAAAGAGAAAAATATTCTAAAAGCTCTTCTGCCTTTTTCTCAGGTTCTCCAATGTGGCGTATCCGCCCCATAATCACAAGATTTTCTTTTCCTGTAAGCGCTTCATCCAATGCAGAAAACTGCCCGGTAAGACTTATGATTTGCCTTATTTTTTCTGTATCTTTTTCCGCATCCCATCCTTTTATTTTTACGTTTCCTTCATCAGCATGAAGCTGTGTTGTTAAAATTCGGACAGTTGTTGTTTTTCCAGCTCCATTAGAGCCTAAAAGAGCGTAAATGCTTCCTCCTGAAACTGAAAAAGTAACATTTTTTAAAACCAGATGTTCACAATAGCTTTTTTTCAGACATGACACTCGAATAGCTGCCTTTTCATTCTTCATAAATGCCCTCCTTATTTTCTTTTTACATACCAAAAGAATGTATTTTTCTATAAAAAAATGTACCTCTCACTTTATACAGCTTTTGTATACTCTATGAAGCACATTTTTTATATTTTATTGATTTTCTTCTTTGAAATAGGGAAGCTTTTGAATCATCTCCCCAATTTCTCCATCATAAATAGGAAGTCCCATTTTTTCAAACATCTGAGATATAAATATATATCTTCTTTTCATTTCTCTTTCATCTGCTGGAAAAACAGAGGGTATCATCCATATATCCATCAGTACGAGAAGCTCTGCCATCTCTTTTGCATTTTTTGTTGTAACAGAACCGTCTCTTTGTCCCTCTTCAATTAACTCCTGCCAGTAAGGGCAGAGAATACGGCGATTTGTTTCTATCATTCTTGCAAGAATATGAGGATTTTTCAAAAGAGGAACTGCCTGCTTTGTAAGTTCTACACTCTGCTCATCTGCCTGATGAAGCATAATGACCTCTTTTATTTTCTGAAGCCCATTTAAATCTTTCCTCTTCTTCACTTTTTCAAATGGATTGTTCTGAAAAAACATTCTGTCCCCTATGGCATCCATAATTTCTTCTTTTGATTTAAAATGATGATATACAGCACCTTTTGTAAGTCCGCCCAGCTCATCTACAATATCCTGAATAGTGGTATTGTCATATCCTTTTTCCAGAAAAAGCCGCTGACATACATCCAGTATTTTTTCGACGGTTACTTCCGGGTATTTGTTTCGTCCCATAGTGTCCTCCACTTACATTCTTTTAGTATGTATTTATTATATTCTGTTGCTCCACTTTTTGTCAAGAGTTTTCATACCAAAAGAATGTATTTTTCGTTCGTCTTTCTCCTAAATCCGGTTGTTACAGCACCATGATTAAAGTTCCTGCTGTGATCAGTACGGCTCCCACTGCCGACTTTACCGTAAATTCCTCATGCAGAAAAACAAAAGCGAGAATCAGAGTGATCACAACACTTAATTTATCTATCGGCACAACCTTTGACACACTTCCAAGCTGTATGGCCTTGTAATAACAGAGCCATGACGCTCCCGTTGCCAGTCCTGACAAAATAAGAAACAGCCAGCTTTTTTTGCTGATTGCCGATATACCACTTTGTCCTCCTGTGAGAAATACAATCCCCCAAGCCATAATAAGAACTACAACTGTGCGGATTGCAGTCGCCAGATTTGAATTTACTCCGTCGATTCCTACTTTTGCAAGAATGGAAGTCAGGGCTGCAAACACAGCCGAGCCTGCCGCAAATAAAAGCCACATTATCTTTCCTTCTTTCTATATACATATGCGAAAACCGCCAGCCGAAACCGGCTGACGGAATATCATGCTTCTTTTTTAATTTTAACAGAGGATCAGAATGTGAACTTGTCTGCAAAGTATGCGTCCAGTTCTTCAATTTTCACTCTTACCTGCTCCATAGTATCACGGTCACGCACCGTAACGGCTCCATCTGTCTCGGAGTCAAAGTCATATGTGACGCAGAACGGAGTACCGATCTCGTCCTGTCTTCTGTAACGTTTTCCAATATTTCCACGGTCGTCATACTCGCAGTTATACTTCTTTGAAAGCTGCTGGTAAACTTTTTCAGCACCCTCGTTCAGCTTCTTGGAAAGAGGAAGTACGCCGATTTTAACAGGCGCAAGTACAGGGTGGAAACGAAGCACTGTACGCACGTCGTTTTTCTCTGCATCCAGAACTTCTTCGTCATATGCGCTGCAAAGGAAAGCAAGTACCATACGGTCTGCACCGAGGGACGGCTCAATTACATATGGAACGTATTTTTCTTTCTTCTCATCATCAAAATATGTGAGATCCTGTCCGGAAACATTCTGATGCTGAGTCAGGTCATAATCTGTTCTGTCTGCAATTCCCCAGAGCTCACCCCAGCCAAATGGGAATAAGAATTCTACGTCTGTCGTTGCTTTGCTGTAGAAGCACAGCTCTTCCGGAGAATGGTCGCGGTAACGGATTTCCCCTTCTTTTAAGCCGAGAGAGCTTAACCAGTCAAGGCAGAACTGTTTCCAGTATGCAAACCAGTCAAGGTCTGTTCCCGGCTCACAGAAGAACTCAAGCTCCATCTGCTCGAACTCACGTGTGCGGAACGTAAAGTTTCCAGGTGTAATCTCATTACGGAAGGATTTTCCGATCTGTCCGATTCCGAACGGGATTTTCTTACGGGAAGTTCTCTGTACGTTTTTAAAGTTTACAAAAATACCCTGCGCTGTTTCCGGTCTTAAATATACTGTGTTCTTTGCATCTTCCGTTACACCCTGAAATGTTTTGAACATCAGGTTGAACTGACGAATATCTGTAAAGTTGTGTTTGCCGCAGGTAGGGCATGGAATTTCATGCTCTCTGATAAAATCTGCCATCTGTTCCTGAGACCAGGAATCTACGCTGCCTTCAATGGCAATGTCGTGTTCTGCACAGAAGTCCTCGATCAGCTTGTCTGCGCGGAAACGCTCATGACATTCGCGGCAGTCCATAAGCGGGTCGGAAAATCCGCCAAGATGTCCAGATGCCACCCATGTCTGAGGATTCATTAAAATAGCACAGTCCACACCCACATTATAAGGGGATTCCTGAATAAATTTCTGCCACCATGCGCGTTTTACATTATTCTTCAGTTCTACACCAAGATTTCCGTAGTCCCATGTATTTGCCAGACCTCCGTAAATTTCAGAGCCCGGATACACAAATCCTCTCGCTTTCGCCAGAGCTACGATTTTGTCCATTGTTTTTTCCATGTCATCTCTCCTAAAATTTTTTCAATGCCTATATTATACTAGCATCTTTCTTCTTTTTCAATACCGCTTTTCAGCACATCATCTCCAAAATGTCCAGACTTTTAAATTTTTTGTCTGTATTCTGATAAACATACCGGTGAATGTGATGTTCCAGCTCACCCAGCACCTCATCTGTCACAGTGAAAGTATAAAGTTTTCCCATAGGCGCGCTCACCATATAAATCATGGCATAACGGGCGGCAGGGGAAAGGCGCCTGGAATCGGAAACCTTTCCAAGACACTCTTTTCCGATAATGCCGTGAGCCTCCTGAGAAAAAAACAGCTCTTCTTTTTCTGTAAGCTCTCTCCCGCAGACTGCACAGTTTAAAAGCTCCGGCATCAATCCCTGTACTGCCATCGTGCGAAGCTCATATACGCAGCGCACAAGACGGTTGCTGATATTTTTATTTAAAAGGGCTTTTACCGTCACATAGAGAAGGTTCATCATCTCCCTCTCGTCCGTACCTTCATGGCCGAAATAATCTGCAAGCTCTAAAAAATAATAACCGTAATAAATTCCCGGCTGCTCCCCCGCAAGCTCCACAAAATGGTGAGTCACACTGACCTGGTTTAAATTAAAACTGCTTCTTCCCTCAAACAGAGTAAAATTTCCAAATACAAAGGGATTTGCTGCTGCCATAAAGGGGCTGTTCTGTCTCCTTGCCCCTTTTGCAAAAGCAGCAATTTTCCCTCTCTCTCTTGTAAGAAGAACAATGCGCTTATCGTAATCCCCAACAGGCATGGCAGAAAGCACCACTCCCTGTACGGTAATCAGATCACTCATACTCAGATTTCCTTTTTGTCATACCCGAAATTCTTGATCAGAAAATCACTGTCACGCCAGTCTTTTTTTACTTTTACCCAGAGCTTTAAGTTGACTTTTGCTTCCAGCATACGCTCCAGCTCAAATCTTGCATTGCTGCCGATTTTTTTTAGCATAGCCCCCTGTTTTCCGATAATAATTCCCTTATGAGAGTCTTTTTCACAGATAATGGTCGCATCAATATCGATCAGCTTCCCTTTTTTTCCGGGGCGGTTCTTCATACGGTCAACTGCAACTGCGATTCCATGAGGAATTTCCGCATCCAGAGCATGAAGCGCCTTCTCCCGTATGATTTCCGCCACAATCTGTCTCTGTGGCTGATCTGTGATCGTGTCCTCATCATAGAACATCGGTCCGTACGGAAGATATTTGAAAATGCAGTTTATAATATCGTCTGTATTCTGACCGCGAAGTGCAGAGCAGGGAATGATTTCCGCAAAGTCACAGATTTTCCGGTAAGTATCAATGGCAGGAAGGATTTCTTCTCTTGATACCGTATCAATTTTGTTGATGATCAAAATTACCGGAACACCGATTCCCTGAAGCTGCTCTGCGATATGGCGCTCCCCTGCGCCGATAAAAGTAGTCGGTTCTACAAGCCACATGATGGCGTCCACTTCTTTCAAGGTGCGCTCTGCAACCTGTACCATATATTCCCCGAGCTTGTTTTTTGCCTTGTGGATTCCCGGTGTATCAAGGAACACGATCTGTCCTGTCTCGTCTGTATAAACTGTCTGGATCCTGTTTCTTGTTGTCTGCGGCTTTTTGGAGGTAATGGCAATCTTCTGTCCGATCAGATGATTCATTAAGGTGGATTTTCCTACGTTTGGACGTCCGATAATTGCCACAAAGCCTGATTTAAAATTTTCGTTCATTGATTTTCCTTTCATTTACGGCTGACAGAAACAACCGCTTTCTCAACAGGTAATTAAATTTTTCACTTCTTTAAATGTTTCTTTTGCTTCTTCTATCTTGCTCTCGCTTCCTACAACGCAAATCTGCTCATCTGAAAGAACAGCTTCTACAAGTGGAGCCAGATTGTGCATATCCTCCACCGTGGCATTTAAGATCTCGTCTCTTTCTTTCTGAAGCATTTCTTCTGTCACATCACAAAAATACGCTGTTTTGGAAAGATTTCCCTGCATCTGCGGCGTTCTTGGCACATCCTTTCCGCTGATGGTTCCGATGATGTATTTTGTCATTTCTCTCTCGTCAGCCTGAAAGGTACGGATATACTCCGGAATTCCTTTAAACCCATCAAGGGTGCGTCCAAGATGCGGATCGCGGTAAGAAACAAAATAGCTTTCTCCGTTTCTCTTAAATCCGCTCATACAGCCGTATGCTCCGCCTTTTACACGAAGATTCATCCAGAGATAATCGTAGCTTAACGCCACCTTTAAAATATCAAGAGCTCCTGTGTAGGAAAGTCCTTTTTTGCAGAAATTTCCGGTCTGCGCCACATACTGCACCTGTCCGGAGGTCTTTAATCCCTCGTTTTTCTTCTGGCAGATAATTGCCTCTCCGAAGGTTTCCGCCTGTTCTTTACAGAGATGCTTCTTTAACTCTTTACAGAGAGATTTTACATTTTCCAGAGATTCCCTTTCTCCCGTGTAGCTTACATGGAAATATTCCGGACGGAGAATCCGTTTCATAAGCTTTTTCAGAGAAGAAACAAGCTCTTCTTTTCTCTCGTCAAATTCTTTTTCCAGCTTTTCAATAAAATGATAATACCCAACGCCTGCCATCTCGTCCTGGAAAGCAGCCATAGGAGAAGTATAGGAAGCGCCCCGGAGCACGGCTGTGGAATGTCCTGCGCTTACAAGATTTGCCTGCGCCCTTGATTTTACCTGTGCCACAATTTCATAGAGACGCCCTGTATCCTCAAGCTTTGAGGTTTCCAGAATCTCGCGGATCATAGTGAAAAGGAAAGCCATCTTCGGGTACAGAGCCTTGCCGCGTACAGAGAACATGGCGCGGAAACCATCCCTGGCATTTTCGTTGTCAAAAACCTCCACACCGCTGTAAATGCCGCCTGTGTTTGCATTGATTTCATTAAACAGCTCTCCGTAGGTATAATGTTCTGTATCCACATATCCGAGAACAGATTTTAAAAGTCCCAGATAGTGAGTCTCTTCTCTTGTAAGCGTTCCAAACTCAAAAAGAAGGTCAAGATAACCGATTCCGTTTGTGCATACGTCGTGATATAAGAAAAGACTTCCGTCCAGATCAATCTCCTCATTTGTAAGATGCGCCGCTTCTTTTTTGATGTCCTCTCTCTTTAGCATAGGAATACAGGAAAGCGCCTCCGGCTCTTCCTCCTCTTCCTGGTACGCTTCCAGAGCTTTTGTTTTCTGCACCAGGTTCTGCAATTCTTCAGGGGAAAGACTCTTTCTATATGCTTCCAGCTTTTCTTCCAGAGCTTTTTCTCTTTCTGCCTGAAGCCCTTTTTCCGGCACAAGAGTAAGAACAGAGCCATGGGGATTATCAAGAAGATACTTCTGAATCAATTCTTCAAAATATCCCTCGTAAACAGCTTTTTTCAGAGTTTCGAACACAGAAAGCTGCTGCACCTGAGCAAATGGTTTTTCGTCATCATAGAGCCAGTCTCCGAGAATATCAAGACTGTACATTAATCCCTTTGGATAAGAAGAAAAATCCGCTTCTCTATAACGGAATTCCATGTAGTTGATTCCTGCTTCTACTGCCTTTTTGTCAATTCCGTTTTTCACAATATCCGTCAGCACGTTTCGGATCACAGAAACAAATTCTTCTTTTTTATCTGCATTTGCGCCCTTTGCTACTACTGTAAAATAAGGCTGTAAGATTCCGTCATCAAAAGAACCGTAAATATCTTTTCCGATTTTTGCATCGAGAAGGGCTTTTTTAAGGGGCGCGCCCGGCGCACTTAAAAGTGCATAGTCCAGAACCTCAAACGCCATACATTTCAGATTGTCTGTGGCTGTTCCTGCCACCATATTGTAGGAAAGATACGTATTGTCCTCCTCACCCTCCTGCTCAGATACAGGGTAAGGAATCGTAATATCTTTACAGGAGGAAAAAGCTTCCTGCGCCGGGATCTCGGAATCTACAGAGAGCGCATCAAAAGAAGAAAGGTAATGTTTATCAATGAAATCCAGTTTTTCCTCCATATCCATGTTTCCGTAAAGATAAATAAAGCTGTTTGACGGATGATAATATTTTCTGTGGAAATCAAGGAATCCCTCATATGTCAGCTCCGGAACATTTTCCGGATTTCCGCCGGATTCACATCCATATGGCGTATCCGGGAAGAGAGAATTCATGATTTCCCGCTCCAGCACCTCATCCGGTGACGAAAAGGCTCCTTTCATTTCGTTATATACCACGCCGTTATATTTCAGCGGTCCTTCCGGATTTTCCAGCTGATAGTTCCAGCCCTCCTGCCGGAAAATCTCCTCTTTTTTATAAATATTCGGATAAAAAACAGCGTCCAGATATACGTGCATCAGATTCTGAAAATCCTGGTCGTTGCAGCTTGCCACAGGATAGCAGGTTTTATCCGGATATGTCATGGCATTTAGAAAGGTATTAAGAGAACCCTTTACAAGCTCTACAAAAGGATCTTTTAAAGGAAATTCCCTGGACCCGCAGAGAACGCTGTGCTCCAGAATATGCGCCACGCCTGTGCTGTCATTAGGCGGTGTGCGGAATGCAATATTAAATACTTTATTTTCATCTTCGTTTTCAATCAGAAGAACCCTTGCTCCTGTTTTTTTGTGGCGGAGAAAGGTTCCTTTGGAATGAATATCGGTAAGGTTCTCTTCTTTTACCACTTCATACGCTGTAAGATTTTCTGTTTTCATGGTTGCCTCCTATTCTTGAACGCCCTGCCGGAATCCCGGCAGGGCGGTTTGATACCATATCACATTATTATTTCAGTCCGCCTTCTCCCGGAAAATGAAGCTCATACATTTCCTTTGCAGCTTTGACAATCAGTTCCAGCTCCTTTTCCATACCAAGGGTAGCCGGAAGGATAATGGCAGTCTCATGCATATCTTTCTGAAGCTTCGCTTTCGCCTTATCTTCACTCATACTCATAATGCCGCAAAGCATACTTGTATAAGATTTATCTGACTCACAAAGCTCCATATAAACTTTTACAAGATGGCAGCATTCTCTATACAGCAGCTCTCTCGCCCTCTCTCCTCCGTTTGCAAACTCCTGAAAGTGAAGCTTTTTGAGCTGTTTCTCTATATCTTTTTTCGCGCCTCTTGCACCGAAGAATTTATTTCCCGCATTCCTGTTAAATTCCAGAATCATCCAAAGTGCCAGAAAGCCGTCTGCCCTGGCATCCCCGCCTGTCTCTGCCTTATCTTTATAGCGGATCTCCCAGATTTTTTTACGGATTTCATTATTCTCCGGCTCTTCTCCCTGGGCTATGGAGTCTTCCAGAAACTGTTTTCTTTTCAGAGGGTCATGCTCGCTATAGTATTGTGCTATTTTGGGTGTATCCATACTGCCTCCTGTCACGGTTTCTCGTAAGTAAGTTCAGTCTCTGCAAGAGAAAGCGCTTCTTCAATAACCTGATCCATATCCATATATCTGTACATACCGAGACGTCCGCCAAAAATTACGTTCTTTTCCTTCATAGCAAGACGCTCATACTGTGCAAAAAGATCTGTGTTTTTCGGGTCATTTACAGGATAGTAAGGCTCTTCTCCCTTTTCCCATTTTGCAGGATATTCTCTTGTAATCACTGTCTTGGGCTGTGTTCCAAAATCAAAATGCTTATGCTCAATGATTCTTGTGTACGGAACTTCGTAATCTGTATAATTGACAACTGCATTTCCCTGATAATTTTCCATATCAAGTGTTTCCGTCTCAAAACGAAGAGAACGATATTCCAACTCACCGTAGCAGTAATCGTAATACTGATCAATCATACCAGTAAAAAGAACCTTGTCTGCCTGAGCGGAAAGCTCTTCTTTGTTATCAAAGAAGTCCGTATTTAAGCAGACCTGCACGCCTTCCAGAAGCTTTTTGATGATTCTTGTATATCCGCCTTTCGGAATACCCTGATATGGATCCTTAAAGTAATTGTTGTCATATGTGTATCGAAGAGGAAGACGTTTGATAATAAACGCCGGAAGGTCTTTACATTCTCTTCCCCACTGTTTTCTTGTGTAGCCCTCCACAAGTTTTTCATATACATCCTGTCCTACAAGAGCAAGCGCCTGCTCTTCCAGATTGCGCGGGTGTGTAATATGCATTCTTGCAATCTGCTCCTGCACCTTTGCCTGTGCTTCCGCCGGAGTTTTTACTCCCCACAGCTGATGAAAGGTATTCATATTAAACGGCATATTGTAGAGCTCGTCCTTATAAATAGCGATAGGAGAATTAATAAAATGATTAAATTCCGTAAACTGATTAATATACTCCCATACGTGCTTTCTTGAAGTGTGGAAAATATGCGCACCATAACGATGTACCTGAATTCCCTCCACCTCTTCTGTATAAATATTTCCTCCGATATGGTCTCTTCTGTCGATCACGAGACAAGTTTTGCCGCAGCGGGTTGCCTCATGTGCAAATACTGCACCGAAAAGTCCTGCGCCGACAATTAAATAATCGTATTTTTTCATAAAACAGCAACTTCTCCTTTATTTTCAAATTGGTATTATCATAACATATTTTACCTGAAAATGATACCCCGAAGTTTCCTGCCCTTTCGAAGATATACATTTTTTATATACCAGATTACCGTATCTTCCCCGTAATCGTTTAAAATGCGAAGAAGCCCCTCCAGTTCCCGCTTTGTCTGAGGGTGGATAAACCAAAGGGAATCTTTTCCCTTTTTGTAATACTCCAGGGGTTTCTCCTGTGTGTAGGCATCGCCCATATACGTTCTGCAGGCGCTGATCCTGTCCATGATCATCTCCGCCACGTACTTTCTTGGCATCTGCGCTCCCATGATCACATGCTCTCCGTCAAGAGAATAATCTACCCAGTGTTCAAAATGATGGCGGTTTCTTCCTTTATGATGAAGCCAGGAAGTGGAAACGCCAGTCGCTTCTCTCTCCGCATTATTGGGGCTTCTGTCTCCCTGATAATATTTGCAGCCTACAAGAAACTCTGTTGGAGAATACTTTGACAGATCGTGAAGAAGTCCCTGTTTGTAAAGCCCTACGCGAAAACAGTATTTCATAACCATCAGTTTATGTTTTGTAATTGTTTTAAAATGGCCCCATGCCTTCATTTTGTCTTTTCCTCCTGTCTGCCCGTCAAGACTACGATGGTGCGGGGCGCTGCCGTTACTGCCTTCTTATATTCTTCCTCTGACGGAAGAAATTTCCCGCCCTCTTTTAAATCTCCGGTATCTGCCACCTTTTTCCAGGAATAGCCCTCCGGAAGATTGGGAAGAGCCAGGCTTCTTTCTTCCCAGTGAAAATTATATCCCACATAAATAAATTCTTCTTTTTCTTCCTCTTCATAAGCGCTGTAATACATTACGCCAAAAAGACGGCTCGTATTTTCGTAGCTTACATACCATGCCCGCTCCCCGTGAAAAGATACATCCGGAAACCCCTTTGCAAGGTAATCTGTTCCCTTTAATTCCTTTGACATATGAAGAATGGGGTGATCCGCCCGAAACGCAAGCGCATTTTTTACAAACGCAAAAAGAGAAGCGTTTCTTTTTAAGCCTTTCCAGTCTGTCCAGCCTACAGGATTGTCCTGACACCATGCGTTATTATTTCCCTCCTGTGAATTTCCCGTCTCATCTCCTGCATAGATCATTGGCGTTCCCTGACTTAAAATCATCATGAGAAAAGCGTTTCGCATCTGACGTTCCCGCATCTGGCGCACTGCAAGCTTTCTTGTGTTTCCCTCTGTCCCGCAGTTCCAGGAATAATTATAACTGCTGCCGTCCTCGTTATTTTCTCCGTTTTCCTCGTTGTGCTTATAATTGTAGCTTACAAGATCATGAAGGGTAAAACCGTCCTGACATGTCATAAAATTTACCACACCGTGAAAGCCGCTGTTTTTTCGAACATGCCAGAGCGCCCCTTCTGTCATTCCCTCGTCGCTTTTTAAAAACCGACGCATATCCTCAAGAAAAGAACGGTTGTATTCTGCAAGAACGCGCTTCTTCGGTTCTTTTCCCCCATAAAATCCAGAAAAATCGTATCCTTCTATCATAATCTTCGTATCAGAAAGAATCCCGTCTTTTAAAATCAGCTCTGCCGGAACGCCCTCTCCCTGGATATGAAAACCGTCTATATGATAATAGGTTTTCCAGAACTGCAGAGCGCGAAGAGCAGCAAACGGATTTGTTTCCCCCGGGAAATAAAATTCCATGATACATTCCATACCTGCTTTATGAAGAGCTTTTATAAAATCTCTTACCTCATTCTGCACATTATCTGCTGTACAGTATGCCCGTTTCGGGGAAAGATAATATCCTGACGCATATCCCCAGTAATTTACCCGTCCGCTTTCTTTTCTGTCTGTAATATATTCTTTTTCTTCCTCCTGTTTTACCGGAGGAACTTCCGGAAATTCATACGCAGGCATCAGCTCCAGCGTATTGACGCCAAGCTCCTTCCAGTAAGGGATCATTTCCGTAAGACCGGCAAAGGTTCCTTTTTTTCTACCCAGATTTGGCGCAAGCTTTGTATATCCTCTTACATGGAGCTTATAAAGCACCATATTTTCATAGGAAATTCCCGGCGGCTTATCGCCCTCCCAGGAATATTTTTCTTCCGGGAGAAATCCGCAGCGCATCTTATGCACATTTTCTGTCCGCTCCCCGAAATGCTTTTTCCCCCTGATACAGTATGCAAAGGGATCCTGGTATATTTTTCCGTCAATCTCGTAATTATATTCATATGTTTCCCCGGAAATTCCCTTCACTTCCATCGCGCAGATTCTTCCCATCTTCTCTTCTTCCGGGAATGGAAGAATATATTTCGGCGCTTTTCCTCCCTTTTTATAAAGAAGAAGCTTTACCGTTTCTCCACCGGGCACATCAAGAGCAAAATTATATCCTTCTGCTGTACGGTTTGCGCCCAGAAGAAACGGATTTCCCTTCTCTGTTACCAACATACTTCTCCTCCTCTCAGTTATGTTCCATATTTATTGTAAGCTCTACCGGGCAGTGATCCGATCCCAAGATCTCACTGTGGATTTTTGCGTCGTCAAGCTTTGTCTCCAGTGAAGGAGAAACAAGAAAATAGTCAATTCTCCAGCCTGCGTTTTTCTCCCTCGCCTTAAACCGGTAAGACCACCAGGAATATGCTCCCTCAAGCTCCGGATAAAAATAACGGAACGTATCCACAAAACCACTTTCCAGCATCGTGGAAAAGCAGGCTCTCTCCTCGTCTGTAAATCCCGGATTATTTCTGTTTGTTTTCGGGTTTTTAAGGTCAATGTCTTTATGTGCCACATTAAGATCTCCGCAGATGATCACCGGCTTTTTCTCCCGAAGCTTTAAAAGATAAGAAAGAAAATCTTTTTCCCACTGCATTCTGTATTCCAAACGACGAAGTTCACTCTGCGAATTTGGAGTGTACACCGTAATCATGTAAAACTCCTCAAATTCCAGAGTGATTACTCTTCCTTCTTTATCATGCTCCTCAATACCCATTCCATAAAAAACAGAAAGCGGCTCTTTTTTTGTAAAAATGGCAGTTCCGGAGTATCCTTTTCTGTTTGCATAATTCCAGTACTGATAATATCCGGGCAGTTCCAGCTTTACCTGACCCTGCTGGCATTTTGTTTCCTGAAGGCAGAAAATATCTGCATCCAGTTCCTGAAAGCGCTCTTCAAAACCTTTTGTAAGGCAGGCGCGGATTCCGTTTACATTCCAGGAAATTAATTTCATCTATATGATTCTCCTTTATTAGATTAAATATTGTGTTTGCATACATGAGTGATTACATGGATTGTTCCGTGCTTCGCACTCTTGTAATCATATAAATATTCTACCATATTTTCTCCACACAACAAATGCTTTTGTGGTATAATTAAGAAAATTATTTAGGAAAAGAGGAAAGAAAATGGAAACTTATGAAATTTTTAAGGATCTTGCCATTATTCTGATTTCCGCAAAGCTCTGCGGTCTTCTTGCTGGTAAGCTCCACGCACCCCAGGTTGTGGGTGAGATTATCGCCGGTCTTTTAATCGGTCCCAGTATTTTAGGACTGGTACAACAAAATGAGCTTATAAGCGGCATGGCGGAAATCGGCGTTGTACTTCTTATGTTCTTTGCCGGTCTTCAGACAAATCTCCGCGATCTGATGAGGACAGGTTGGAAAGCGCTTCTCATTGCCTGCGCCGGAGTGTTTGTCCCCCTGGCAGGAGGTTATCTTCTTCACAGCGCCTACTACGGCTTTGCCCCGGGCGGTTCTTCCCAGTTTTACGCCTCCGTTTTTATCGGCGTCATTATGACAGCTACTTCTGTCAGCATTACGGTTGCCTCCCTTCAGGAACTGGGGTATCTGAAATCAGAGACAGGTACTACGATTATGAGCGCGGCTATTATTGATGATGTAATCGGAATCATTGTCCTTACTTTTGTCATCGGTATGAAGGACCCGTCCTCAAAACCATCCTCCGTTGTCATCAGCACAGTTCTTTTCTTCCTGTGTGCCGTTCTTTTCGGAGCGCTTATTTACAAACTCTTTGCCATTCTGGATAAGCATTATCCGCATACAAGAAGAATTCCTATTTTCGGTTTTGTTCTTGCCTTTGCCATGGCATACATAGCTGAAAAATACTTCGGCATTGCAGATATTACAGGCGCTTATGTGGCAGGTATCGTTCTTTGCAGTATTGACGATTCCGAATACATTGCAAGAAAAGTAGACGTAAGCTCCTATATGCTATTTGCGCCTATGTTTTTTGCAAGTATCGGTCTGAAAACAGATATTGAGGATATGAGTTCTTCTCTTCTTATTTTCTGTATCCTGTTTGTAATTGTAGCTTTGATCACAAAAATCATCGGCTGCGGCCTGATGTCCCGGCTTCTGGGCTTCTCTACAGGAGACGCCATGAAAATCGGCGTGGGAATGATGACGCGTGGAGAGGTTGCCCTCATTGTGGCGCAGAAGGGGCTTTCTGTGGGAATGATCGAATCCAAATACTTTACAGCGGTCATTCTCCTGATCCTTGTTTCCTCCATTATCACGCCGATCGCTTTAAAGCTTCTTTACAGAAAACACGCTTAGTATTGCTTTCCCTGCGCTCTTCTGTTACAATGGGCTTATAAAAGAAAGCGAGGATAAATTTATGAGTGACGAATTATTTAACAACGGCGGCTGTGACCCAAGTGACTGCGCTTCCTGTCAGGCAGGCTGCAGCTCCTGCGGCTCTGATTTTGAAGAACACCGCACCATCACCCTTACTATGGACGATGATACTGAGGTGGAATGTGCCGTTCTTACCATATATCCGGTAAACCAGAAGGAATACATTGCCCTCCTTCCTCTTGACGAAAACGGTCAAAGCGAAAGCGGCGAGGTTTATCTTTACACCTTCTCCCGTACAGAAAACGGAGATCCGATGCTTGCAAACATCGAAGACGATGCAGAGTATCAGGCTGCTGCAGAAGCATTTGACGCGATTTTAGAAAATGCAAAAACAGTAGCAGAAGGCGGTCCGGAAGAGGAGTAAAACCAGAAATAACCCCTTTCATAAATTTTCATAAAAAATATCCCGGAAGAGCAATTCCTCCGGGATATTTTTTATTTTGTTGTACTTCCAAAACCGCCGTTTCGAACGCCTTCTGCTGCGTCGTCCACAGTGATTCCATACTCCACGAAAATCCCCTGCATAAACCCTGTTCCTGCAGGAATCACAAGAGTTTTTCCCTCGTTTGTATCATTCGTAAGTTTTGCAAAAATATGACCTTCATTGTCTGAATAAAAGTAATCGCTGTCAATAATACCTACTGTATTATTTAACTGCAGACGATACTTAAATCCAAGACCACTTCTGGGATAACATTTCAAAACCCAGTCCTGTTCCATTTCCACACGGATTCCCGTAGGGATTTTCACTGTTTCGCCAGGCTCTAATGTCACCTCAACAGGCGCAAAGAAATCGTATCCTGCACTCCCTGCAGTAGCACGTACAGGAAGGGAAATTCCCTTATAAATCTCCTGTATCTCTTCTGCGGAAGCTTCTCCAAACGTATCTTTCCAGTCTTCCAGAAAACGCGCTTCGCTTACTTTATGAAACTTTGCAATTCTTCTCATCTTCCGAATTTCTCCTTAATCCTGATAAAGAACTGCTTTTCCCTCTCTGAGAGAAGCGGGAACATCGATCACTCTCTGATTGGAAGAGCCCTTCCATTTAAGAAGCAGTTCTTTTTTGTCAATCTCAAACTCTCCGTCCACACAAACATCAAGATAACGGACGATCTCCAGATTTTGAATTTCTTCCCACAGAGAGCCTGTATACAGCCAGATTGTTTTATCCGGATATTTCTCACGGATTTCTTTTGCAAGGGCTGTCACACCCTCCACATTGGCAGGATGAAGCGGATCGCCGCCGGAAAAGGTAATGCCGCTTACATATGCCTTATCCAGCTCCGCCATGATCTCTCTGTGCTCTGCCTCTGTAAAAGGAAGACCGCCCTTCGGATCCCAGGTAATGGGATTCTGGCACTCCCTGCAGCCGTGGGAGCAGCCTGCCACCCACAGAACCACGCGAAGGCCATCTCCGTTTAACATATCGTCTTTCGTTATATTATGGTATCTCATGATTTACGCTTCTTCCGGTACATCTTTCATGCTGAAACTGATTCTTCCCATCTTGTCTTTTCCAAGGCAGATTACTTTTACCTTATCGCCAAGTGTGAGAACGTCTTCTACACGGTTGATTCTCTCTTTGCAAATTTTGGAAATATGAACCATTCCTTCTTTGCCAGGTGCAAATTCAATAAATGCTCCAAATTCCTTAATGCTTACAACCTTTCCTGTGAAAATCTGTCCTGCCTCAAAGTCAGTTGCAATGATCTCCACCATTCTCTTTGCTTCTTCCATCATCTTCTGCTCTACGCCGCAGATGGATACCGCACCCTCGTCTGTGATGTCGATTTTTACGCCTGTACGCTCGATAATGGTGTTGATAGTCTTTCCTCTCTGACCAACTACATCTCCGATCTTCTGCGGGTCGATCTGGATCTGGATAATTTTCGGAGCATATTCTCCTACTGTTGCACGGGGCTTGTCAATACATTTTTCCATAACCTCGGTAAGGATATACTCTCTCGCCTCTTTTGTTCTGCGGATCGCTTCCTCTACGATCGGTCTTGTAAGTCCGTGGATCTTAATATCCATCTGGATCGCAGTGATACCGTCATGTGTACCGGCTACCTTGAAGTCCATATCTCCGAAGAAATCCTCAAGTCCCTGAATATCAGTAAGAACAATGTAATCGTCATCTGTATCTCCTGTTACAAGTCCGCAGGAAATTCCGGCTACCGGGTTTTTGATCGGCACGCCTGCCGCCATAAGGGACATAGTAGACGCACAGATACTTGCCTGAGAAGTAGAACCATTTGATTCAAATGTCTCAGATACCGTACGGATTGCGTATGGGAAATCTTCCTCTGCCGGAAGTACAGGCACAAGCGCTCTCTCTGCAAGAGCTCCGTGTCCGATCTCACGGCGTCCCGGTCCTCTGGACGGTTTTGTCTCACCTACAGAGTAGGACGGGAAATTGTAGTGGTGCATATATCTCTTGGATGTCTCAAATTCATCAAGACCGTCAAGACGCTGTGCTTCTGCAAGAGGAGCCAGTGTTGTCATAGTACAGATCTGTGTCTGTCCACGTGTAAACATAGCAGAGCCATGCACTCTCGGAATAATATCAACCTCTGCTGCAAGCGGACGGATCTGTGTGATCTCACGTCCATCCGGACGTTTATGGTCTTTTAATATCATTTTGCGGACTGTCTTTTTCTGATACTGATAAACAGCTTCACCAAGAACAGAAAGCCACTCTTCTTTTTCTGCAAAAGCCTCAGCAAGCTTCTCTGTTACTTTGCGGATATTTTCTTCTCTTGTCTGCTTGTCGTCAGAGAATACTGCCTCTTCCATCTCTGCAGGAGGAACGATTTCTTTGATCGCCTCAAAAAGCTCTTCCGGAACTGCGCAGGATTCATAAGAATGTTTTTCTTTTCCGCAGTCTGCAACGATGGTATCGATAAATTTGATGATTTCCTGGTTTACTTCGTGCGCTTTGTAAATTGCCTCGATCATTTTATCTTCTGGAATCTCGTTTGCTCCGGCTTCGATCATGATTACTTTTTCTCTTGTGGAAGCAACTGTAAGCTGAAGGTCAGAAATGTCCTTCTGTGCCAGTGTCGGGTTGATCACATACTCTCCGTCGATCAGTCCCACCTGTGTTGTCGCACACGGACCGTCAAATGGAATATCGGAAATGCAGGTTGCGATCGCAGAACCGAGCATAGCCGGGATTTCCGGATTGCACTGCGGATCTACAGACATAACCATATTTACAAGTGTTACGTCATTTCTGTAATCCTTCGGGAAAAGAGGACGCATCGGTCTGTCAATTACGCGGGAAGTCAGGATTGCATGTTCGCTTGCCTTTCCTTCTCTTTTATTAAATCCTCCCGGGATTTTTCCAACTGCGTACATTTTTTCTTCATATTCAACGCTTAACGGAAAGAAATCAATTCCCTCTCTCGGCTCTTTTGATGCAGTTGCAGTAGATAACACAGTGGTATCGCCATAGTGCATAAGAGCAGCACCGTTTGCCTGTTTCGCAACACGGTCAATATCTACAGTAAGGGTTCTTCCGGCTAATTCCATGGAATAACTTTTGTACATATTCTTTCTCCTTTTCTTCTTAATAGCTTCTTTAATGTCTTCTTTATATATATAAATAACTTATAAAGCAAGCAAAATAACAGCAAACAGGGGCGGATGGAAATCCGCCCCTTCCGCATACTAATTATTTTCTTAAACCTAATTTTTCAATCAGTGTACGGTATCTTTCGATGTCTGTTTTCTTCAGGTATGCCAGAAGGCCACGGCGCTGACCTACCATTTTCAGAAGACCACGTCTGGAATGGTGATCTTTGTGGTGTGTCTTTAAGTGCTCTGTTAATTCCTGAATTCTTGCTGTAAGAACGGCAATCTGTACCTCTGGTGAACCTGTATCACCTTCACATCTTGCATATTCTTTCATGATAGCTGTTTTCTTTTCTTTTGAAATCATTTTGATTTCCTCCTTAAAATATTTTTTATTAAACCGCCGCATATTAAGAGATGGTCGGAGTGTCCTGTCTCTGAATAAGGGCTAAATTCACCTTCGTTAGTATAACACAAAGATTTTTTCCTGTAAACTCTTTTTTTATTATTTTGCTGTTGCGCGCATTTCTTTCTGTCTTTCTATCGGATCGTCCTCAAGAAGAGAAAAGGCAATGTTTGTCGCATGGTCTGATACACGCTCAAGACCGGAGACAATATCTGAGAACATCATTCCCGCGCTTGCCGTACATTCGCCCCTTGTAAGGCGCTGTACATGAGATTCCTGGAGATAACGCTCCGCATCGTCCACCTTGTCCTCAAGTTCCAGGATTTCCTCCATATGCTCCTGATTATTATGAGAAAACATATCAAGGGCATATGTAGTCACTTTAATTACCATCTCAAGCATCTGGGACAGCTCTTTCTTCGCCTGCTCACTGAAATCAATTCCCCGCTCCATCCTGGAAGCTGCGGCATCTGCAATGTTTTCCGCATGGTCGCCGATACGTTCAATGTCGTTTACTACATGGAACAGTCCGCCAATGCTCTTTGCATCGTCTGAAGGAAGTGTGGTCTGATTGATCTTCACAAGATAATCGGTAATCGCATGATTGAGATAATCAATGTTTTTTTCTGTCTCATACACTTCCCGGATCTCTTTTTCGTCCAGGGTAAGGAGGGCATTCATTGCTTTTTCCAGATTGGAAATCGCCATCTGTCCCATGCGCTCCATTTCTCTTGTCGCGTCAAATACAGCAGTTGTAGGAGAAAATACAGATTTTTCTCCGATAAACTGTAAGCCCAGCGCGTCCTGGTTTTTCTTTTCCTCTCCGCGCACAAGAAAACCTGTCAGTTTTACAATCTGCTTGATAAACGGAGCAAGAAGAAGAACCTCTGTAAGTTTTATCAGGGTATGGGCATTTGCCACCTCTCTTCCCGGATTGCCGCCGGAAATATAAGAAATAAACTGGGTGATCGGTTCAAGCGCCACACTTAATATAACGTAAATAATAAAGGTTCCGATAATATTAAACACCAGATGGATCATAGCAGCACGTTTTGCATCTCTCTTTCCGCTCAAGCCGGCGAGAAGGGCAGATACGCAGGAGCCAATGTTGCAGCCCATGATAATAAAGAAACAGATACGTATATCAAGAAGTCCCTGGTTTGCAAGAAGAAGCACAATACCAACTGTAGCAGAAGAGCTCTGAAGGACAGTTGTAACAGCAAGTCCCACAAGCACAGCCAGAAAATGGCTGGTAAGAGAACCCATAATCTCCACTACCTGAGGAGACTCCCTCAAAACGGACATAGAATCTGACATGGTGGTAAGACCCATGAACAGAATACCAAAGCCCAGAAGAACTTCTCCGATACGCTGCACCTTTACTTTTTTAAAGAACATCATCATGACCACGCCTGCCATAACAATTGCCGGTGCAAGGGCAGAAAGGTTAAATGATATTAACTGAGACGTTACGGTTGTTCCAATGTTGGCACCCATGATTACACCGGCTGCCTGATACAGGTTCATAAGTCCTGAATTTACAAAACTTACGACCATAACTGTAGATGCACTGGAGGACTGGATAATTGCAGTGAAAAATGTTCCCACAAGGATTCCTCTGATAGGCGTCTTTGTAAAAAACTCCAGAATGCTTCGCATCTTGGCGCCTGCAACTTTTTCAAGTCCATCGCTCATCTGTTTCATACCGAACAAAAAGAGGCCCAAACCTCCCATTAGTCCAAGAATAATCTCTGCCATTCCTAAATATTCTCCCTTGTATTTTCTCTGTTTCGTCTGTCAAAATATTTCCGCCCCAAAGCTGCATCTGCGAAAATCTGCCGCCTTAAGGCCTCCAGAAACTCAAATTTCTTTTCCGGGCGCTGGTAATGAAGAAATTCCACTTTACACTTCTGACCGTAAAGATCTTCTTCGCAGTCAAAAAGATGGGTTTCCACCCCTAAGAATTCTCCTCCAACTGTAGGCTTATACCCAATGTTCGTCACACCGGAAAAGCATCTGTTTCCAAAATAAGACATTGTGGCATACACTCCGCTGGGAGGCATAAGTTTGTCTTTGGAGGGAATGATGTTTGCAGTAGGAAGCAAAAACTTATGTCCCAGTCCTCTTCCGTGTTCTACTGTACCCTCTACAAAAAAATTCATTCCCATAAGTCTTTGGAATTTTTCCATGTTTCCTTTTTTTAACTCTTCCCTTATATAGGTACTGCTGATTTTTCTGTGTCCTTCCATTTCTTTTGAAATGACATCTGCATGAAAACCGTATTTTCTGCCCATCTCTTTTAAAAGAGACGGAGTTCCCTTTCTCTCATATCCGAAACGGTAATCCTCGCCTACTGCCACGTATTCCGCCTGCAGATCGCCAACCAGAATTTCTTTTACGAAATTTTCGGCTTTTATATGGCGAATGCGCTCGTTTAACGGACACTCCAGAAGAATATCCACGCCCATTTCTTCCACAAGGCGGCACCGTTCCTCCCTGGAAAGAATCATCTTTTCCGACACATCAAAAGCAAAAAGAACGGCGGGAAGCCCAAGCTCTTTTTTCTGTTGCAGGATGCTTTTTACAAGCTTCTGATGACCCTTGTGAATGCCGTCAAACTTTCCGAGCGTAACTGCACTTTTTGAGAGCCGCGGAAACTCTTCTGTTATTTTCAAGTATTCCATATGCCACTCCTATATTTACACGAACATTTTCACTGGAAAATACTGCTGCCTATTTTGCTTCCACTGATAAATTCCTATGAAAACTCCGCTGCTTGTGTACATGCGAACCCAGCCTTGCCTCACTTCGCCTTTTACAAGCCCTTCATGAAGAGGATTTCCATTTGCAAGAAGACGGTCTCCCTCTTCCTTTGCATATACAGCAGGATAAGAAGAAAGTACCTCTTCAATGGAAATGATCTTTTCTTCAATGGTTCCGGCTTTTACGGCTTCTTCCGTCTCCTGAAGGGTCATGCTCTGTTCCAGTGTGAAATCCCCGGATTTTGTCCGAAGGAGAGCTTCCATTGCTCCGCCGCAGCCAAGTTTTTCTCCCATATCATGACAAAGCGTTCTGATGTACGTTCCCTTGCTGCAGGAAACACGCATTTTTACAAAAGGAAGATGGATTTCCAGAATTTCAATCTGGTAAAAATGTACGGGGCGGGCTTTTCGCTCCACCTCTTTTCCCTCTCTTGCAAGCTCATACAGTTTTTTTCCATTCACTTTAAGGGCAGAATACATGGGAGGAACCTGAAGCTGATCCCCGATAAAAGAAGATGCAGCGTTTTTAATTTCCTCCTCTGTCACAGAAACTTCACTTTTCTTTAAGATGGCTCCCGTCATATCCTGGGTATCTGTGGAAACGCCGAGGCGCATTACCGCCTCGTATGTCTTTTCTTTTTCTGTGAGAAGCTCCACAAGGCGGGTTCCCTTTCCAAGAGCTACCGGCAGAACTCCCTCCGCCTCCGGATCAAGCGTTCCTGTATGTCCTATTTTTTTCATATGAAGGATTCCGCGGAGCTTTGCCACTACATCATGAGAGGTATAACCTTTTTCTTTCCTGATTACAATAATTCCATTCATATTCTGCCGTCAGTCGTCCTGTTCCTGAAACTGTTTTTCAATCTGCGCCGTAATGTTGTTTACCACATCATACATGGAACCCCGCAAATCGCAGCCTGCAGCTCTCGTATGACCGCCGCCTCCGAAAAATACGGCAATTCTGCTTACGTCAACTTTTCCGTTGGAGCGCATGGATACCTTAAATGTCTGGCTTTCCGTCTCGTAAAGGAAGAGAGCAACCTCTACGCCCTGTGTCAGACGGAGCTGACTTACAATTCCATCCAGATCCTTTCCGTCCACGCCGTAGAAATCCATATCCTTCTTTTTCATATATCCGACGATACATTTTCCATTCTGAAGCATGATGCTTTCTGCAAGCACACGTCCCATTACCTGATTCTGAATGTATGTCTTCTGATAAAAAGATTCGTCGATGATCCGGCTGAAATTAAAGCCGGTTTTCATAAGCTCGCCTGCAATGCGCATGGTCTCCGGTGTTGTGGAAGAATACTGAAACACGCCGGTATCGTGCGCCATTCCCGTATAAATGGAAGCCGCAACAGAACGGTTCACCTTCTCTTTATCCAGAAGTCCGTAAAGTACCTCGCTGGCAGAACTTATGTCTCCACGGATATAATTTATATCTGCAAACCCCGGATTGCTGATGTGATGGTCGATACATACTGTTTTTTTCGCACTTTCAAAATATTTCCCTGCAGGTGCGATCCGCTCTTTTGCGCTTACATCGCAGGTGACAAAAAGGTCGTATTCCCTTTCGCCCTCCGCTTCTGTTTTTATCTCGTCAATCCTGTCAATGTGACCGAATACCGGCTTTGGATTGTCAAGATATATATCGACCTGTATCTCCGGATACCACTCCTTTATATACAGATACAGAGCCATGCAGGAGCCCACACAGTCCCCGTCGGGACGTATGTGACCTGAAATAGCCATTGTCTTTACCTGCTCCAGTACCTCTGAAATATTATTCATACGCGCTCTACCTCGCTATTCTTCTGTCTCCCTGCCGGAAGCATCTTTCTTTGCCACATCGTCAATAAGTTTTGACATATTTACTCCGTATTCAATGGACTCGTCAAGAATAAAGCGGATTTCCGGAGTATTGCGGAGATTTAAGTTTCTGGCAAGCTGTCTTCTGATATACCCTTCTGCGCTGGAAAGCCCTTTAATGGTGTCTTCCTTTGCCTCTTTTGAGCCAAAAACACTGATGTATGCCTTACACGTCTTTAAATCAGGAGCAACCTCCACAGCCATCACAGATGTCATTGGATGAATACGCGGATCTTTGATCTCATTTCGGATGATCGTGCTTAACTCTTTCTGCACCTCTCCGTTGATCCTGGTATTCTTAATGCTGTTTTTTCTCATTTATGCCTCACTCCTATCTTGGCACTTCTACCATGATATATGCTTCTACCATATCATCTTCTTTTAAATCATTGAAGTTTTCAAATACAAGACCGCACTCGTATCCTGCTTTTACTTCTTTTACATCATCTTTAAATCTCTTGAGAGATGCAAGCTCTCCTTCGAAAATCTGCTCGCCTTCTCTGGAAATACGAACCTTGCAGTTTCTCTGGAAATAGCCGTCCAGAACATAGCTTCCTGCGATCGTACCGATACCGGAAGCCTTGAAGAGCTGGCGAACCTGTGCATGACCGATCACTTTCTCCTCAAATACAGGGTCAAGCATACCCTTCATGGCAGCTTCCACATCTTCGATCGCCTGGTAGATCACGCGGTACAGACGCATATCTACGCCTTCCTGCTCTGCAAGCTGTTTTGCAGTCGCATCCGGACGCACGTTAAATCCGATGATGATCGCATTTGAGGTTGCCGCAAGACTTACGTCAGATTCGTTGACAGCACCAACACCGCCATGAATTACTTTTACTACAACTTCCTCGTTGGAAAGCTTTGTAAGACTCTGTTTTACTGCTTCCACAGAACCCTGTACGTCTGCTTTGATAATAAGAGGAAGCTCTTTTAAATCGCTTGCCTGAATCTGATCAAAGAGATTATCAAGAGAGAGCTTGCCTTTTGTCTCTTCAAGAAGACGGTTCTTATTCTCAGATACAAACGCTCCTGCGAAGTTTTTCGCCTCTTTATCACTGTCGAAGGACATGAGGATCTCACCTGCATTCGGAACGTCTCCGAGACCGAGGATCTCAACCGGAGTAGACGGACCGGCTTCTTTTACTCTGCGTCCCTTATCATCCATCATGGCACGAACCTTACCGCTGCATGCGCCTGCCGCAATAAAGTCACCAACATGAAGGGTTCCCTTCTGCACAAGGATTGTTGCCACAGGACCTTTTCCTTTGTCAAGCTGCGCCTCGATCACAAGGCCACGCACGGAACGTTTCGGATTTGCCTTAAGCTCGCATACCTCTGCTGTCAGAAGGATCATCTCAAGAAGGGTTTCGATTCCCTCTCCCGTATGTGCAGATACCGGAACAAAGATCGTACTTCCGCCCCAGTCTTCCGGAATCAGTTCGTACTCGGAAAGTTCCTGTTTTACGCGCTCTACATTTGCGCTTGGCTTATCAATTTTATTGATGGCAACAATGATCTCAACGCCTGCTGCCTTTGCATGGCTGATCGCCTCCACTGTCTGCGGCATCACGCCGTCGTCTGCTGCAACAACAAGAACTGCAATATCTGTGGAATTTGCACCACGCATACGCATGGCAGTAAACGCCTCATGTCCCGGTGTATCCAGGAATGTGATCTTCTGGTCATTTACGTTTACAACGTAAGCACCGATATGCTGTGTGATTCCGCCTGCCTCGCCTCTTGTCACGCTTGTATTTCTGATTGCATCAAGAAGAGAGGTTTTACCGTGGTCAACGTGACCCATGACACATACAACAGGAGGTCTTGGAACCATCTTGGATTCGTCTTCCTCTTCTTCTTTCAGAAGCTCCTCGATCACGTCCACTTTTTCTTCCTGTTCTGCAATAATATCGTATTCCAGAGCGATTTCCTGCGCTTTTTCAAAATCGATCTCATGGTTTACCGTTACCATGATTCCCTGCATAAACAGTTTTTTCACAATGACAGACGGCTGCATTTTCATTGCCTCTGCAAGCTCGCGGATCGTCATTTTCTCCGGAAGCGTAATCTCCTTAACCTCCGGTTTTTTCTCTTCCTGTTTTGGCTGTGGGGTTGGTTTCTGAAGAGCTTTCGGAAGTCTCTGATTCTGGCGTCCGCCTCCCTGGTTCGGTCTTCTTCCGCCGCCCTGATTCTTCTCGAAATCTTTCTTCTTGTTCTTATTTTCTCTGTCGCGCTCTCTCTTGCTGTCCTTGGAAGTCTTGGTAAGCTCCGGTGCAAACGCCATATCTCCGGAACTGCCGCTCTTTCTTCCGCCCTGACGTCCGCCGCCGCGGTTCTGTCCGTTTCCGAAACGATTGTCACGGCTGCCGCCGTCTCTTCCGTCTCTTCCGTCTCTTCCTTCGCTTCTTCCCTGTCCTCCCTGGGGTCTTCCCTGAGAAAATCTTCCTCTGTTCTCACGGTTTTCTCTGTTTTCGCCAGGTCTTGCGCTGCGTCCTGCATTCTCTCCGCCTCTTACCGGACGGCTGTCTCTTCCCTCGCCATTTCTTGGAGAACGGTTCTGGAAACGGGAATTATCTCTTCTCTCGCCTCTCTCTCCTGCGCGGCTGTCTCTTGGTGCGCCTGTTCGGTTCTGTGCGCCGTTGTTTCTCTCTCCGCCTCTTGCCGGACGGCTTCCTGCACTTTCACTCTGTCTCTGAGAAGCATTTCCCTGAGGCGCTGCCTTTGCCTCCTGTGCCTTTCCATTCTGCTGACGTTTTTCATTATTTCCCTGCGGGCGCGCCGGCTTTTTGTCACCTGCCGGTTTCTTTCTGTTTTTTCCTCCGTCGCTTGCATTCTGTGCGTGGAATACACGGATAATGTTTTTCTTTTTCTTCGGTGTCTCCGCCTCTGCGTTCACCGCTGTTACCTTTTCTTCTGTCTTGGGAGTATCCAACTTTGTCATTTGCTCCTTTCCCATATTTCTAAATTTTTGTTTTACCATAGCAGCCTGTGCTTCGTCCACATTGCTCATGTGGCTTTTGACATCTACGCCGCCGGATTTTAAACATTCGATCACTTCTTTGTTCTGCCTGCCAAGTTCTTTGGCAAGCTCATGTACTCTGATTTTCGACATTTACATACCTCCTTCAGTAGCACGATGTCCTTTCGAACTATTTTTCCAGTTCCTTCATAATTGCTTTCGCAAAATTTTCATCCTGTACGGCAAGACAGGCACGGTATTCTTTTCCCATTGCCCTGCCCAGGCTTTCCTTATCTCCATGAAAATAAATCGGAACCTGGTAAAAACTGCACATATTCCGAAATTTCTTTTTCGTGTTTTCAGAGGCATCTTCTGCTGCCACAACAAGAAATCCATTTCCTGTTTTCACGGATTTTTCAGTGGAAAATTCTCCGCTTACTGTTTTTCCCGCTTTTGTGGCAAGTCCTATCAAAGATAAAATTTTACTGTTTGTCAATCTGTGCAAACTCCTTTTTCAGCTCTTCATAAACAGCTTCCGGGATCTGCGTCTTCAAAGACCTTTCCAGACCGCGATTTTTCACGGCCTTTTCCAGACACTCTGAAGAACGGCATATATAAGCGCCGCGTCCGTTCTTTCTGCCTGTGGCGTCAAGAAAGATTTCGCCTTCCGCTGTTTTTAAGACTCTGATCATTTCTTTTTTATTTTTCATTTCCCTGCAGCCGGTACACTGGCGCATGGGAATTTTTCCCTTTGTGCTCATACTTCTTCTGCCGCTTCTTCCGGCTCCTCTTCCAAAGTATCGTCAGAAGCTGCTTCCTCTGCCGGTTCTTCCTCATAGTCATAGAAATCGCCGGATTCTCTTGCCTGTGTCTCGCTCTTAATATCAATCTTAAATCCTGTCAGTCTTGCTGCAAGACGGGCATTCTGTCCCTCCTTGCCGATTGCAAGAGAAAGCTGATAATCCGGAACTACAACAAGCGCAGTTTTTTCATCCGGATCTGCCATAACTGCGATTACTTTTGCAGGACTTAAAGCATTTTCAATTAAGATCGCCGGATTCTCGTCCCAGTTGATAATATCGATCTTTTCTCCGCGAAGCTCATTGACAATGGCTCCTACACGGGCACCGTTCATACCGACACATGCGCCTACCGGATCTACATCCGGGTCGTTGCTCCACACTGCAATCTTAGTACGGGAGCCAGCCTCACGTGCAATGCTCTTAATTTCCACTGTTCCGTCTTTTACCTCTGCAACCTCAGACTCAAACAGCCTCTTTACAAGTCCCGGGTGCGTTCTGGAAACAAGAATGCGTGGTCCTTTCGGTGTATCCTTTACCTCCAGAATGTATACTTTAATATGTTCTGTCGGTTTAAATACTTCTCCCTTTACCTGCTCGTTCTCGCTTAATACAGCATCTGCCTTTCCAAGGTTAATGCTTACATTCTTGCCCATTACACGCTGTACAATACCGGTTACTACTTCTTTTTCAATTCCGTAATACTGATCGTAAAGAACTTTTCTTTCCTCTTCACGGATTTTCTGAAGAATTACGTTCTTTGCATTCTGTGTTGCAATACGTCCGAATTCTTTTGACTGGATCTGTACTTTTACAACGTCTCCCACTTCTGCATTTACGTTTATTTTCTGCGCTTCCGCCAGAGAAATCTCAAGTGCCGGATCTTCCACAAACTCGGCTACTGTTCTGTCTGCATACACACTGAAGTCACAGGTTTCCGGATTAATGGATACATGTACGTTATCAGCCTTTCCAAAGTGATTTTTACATGCCTGGATCAAAGACTGCTCAATCGCCTCCAGAAGGGTATCCTTGCTGATATTTTTTTCCTTTTCCAGAACATCCAGCGCTTCCATTAACTCTCTGTTCATTTTTTTCTTTTCCTCCTAATTTTGTTAAAAGCTGAGTTTTAAAATTCAATCGCCAGCCTGATGAGTGCAATGTCTTTTCTGTCAAAGGTTCTTGTCTCCTCATCTTCCTGGATTGTCACTGTACTGCTGTCATATGCGGTTAAAACACCACAGAATTCTTTTTGTTTTTCGATTGGCCGGTAGGTCCGCACCTCCACCAGCTTGCCCATGCTTCTTGCAAAATCCTTTTCCTTTTTCAGTGGCCTGTCAAGTCCCGGGGAACTGATTTCCATAATGTAACTGTCCTCAATAAAGTCCTTCTCGTCCAGCTTATCGCTGAAAATACGACTTACTGCCTCACAGTCGTTTACGGTAATACCGCCCGGTTTATCAATATATCCCCGGAGATACCAGTTTCCCGCCTCTTTTACGTATTCCACATCTACAAGCTCAAATCCGCAGCCTTCTACAATAGGAGTAAGAAGTGTTCCTGCATACTTCTCGTATTCCTCCCGCCTGCTCATGTTTCCCACCTGCCTTTCTTATTTCAGCAAATAGGAGTGGGCAAATGCCCACTCCTATGCCGGTAACCTCTAAGTTTCTTTCTCTATTCTAACACCAATATCCGGGAAATGCAAGCTTTTTCCTGACTTTTTCAGATTCTTGGCTTAATTCCTTTTGTATCGCGCTTTCCAAGACGTACTTTATGGAGAGGATATTCTTTATTCCCATAAGAAATCGAGTATTCCTTATGTCCTTCCAGAAGATATGCGTGTTCCAGTTTGTCCCCTTCTGCAAGCTTCATTCCTCTCACGCCAACTGCCGTCTTTTTCATGGAAGCCACTTCCTGCTTCAAAAACCTTAAAAAGCTTCCTCCGGCACTCTGCAGCACCACATGCTCCATCTCATCTGCAGGCGCCACAAAAATAAGCTTATCCCCCTCCGCAAGCTTCGTGGAGGCAATGGTTCTTTTTGATACATTAAATTCTGCACCGTCTACCAGCTTACACATGGACATTTCCGTAACAAAAAGAAGTCTGCTCTGTCCGATCCTGGAAACAGGCGCAACATACAGCATCTGTTCTGCCCCGCTGTCGTAATTGCTCAGATTATCTGCGGGAACGCCCTTATCTCGGAAGCGTCCCATAGGAATATCTGCCGCCTTTATGGTGTGCATTTTCCCCGCGTCTGTGAAAATACAGATTTTATCTGTATTCATACAGGTAAACACAAATTTATTTTCTCCGTGGGCAGCCTCTTTATTTCTCTCATAAGCTGCCCTGTCAATGAGTTTCATATATCCGAAGCGGTCCATTAAGAAGCAGACTTCCATCTCTTCCATCTTTTTCTCCTCGTAAACAGCCTCTTCCCCGTTTTCGATTGCTGTCTTTCTCGGAGTTCCGTACTCTTTTTTAATAGAATCCAGCTCTTTTGTGATCACACCTGCCATAGAATCGTAATTTTCCAGAATATCCTGATAGCGCTCTATGTTTTTCATGGTTTTTTCGTATTCTGCTTCCAGAGCCTCCATCTCCAGACCAATCAGACGATAAAGGCGCATATCCAGAATCGCAGTCGCCTGGTTTTCTGTAAAGCGAAGCTTTGACGCCGCCTTCTCCCCTGTCTTTGTCCGGAAACGGATTCCCTCTGTCACGCCGCTTACAAGACACTTCTTCACCTGCTCTCTGTTCTTGCTGCCGCGAAGGATCTCAATGATCAGGTCAATGACGTCACATGCCTTGATAAGACCTTCCTGGATTTCTTTCTTCTCCAGTTCTCTTGAAAGAAGAGTATTGTACTTTCTTGTTGTGATCTCAAAGAGAAATTCCACATGATACTCGATGACTTTTTTAAGACTTAATGTCTCCGGTCTTCCGTTTGCCACAGCAAGCATATTTACGCCGAAGGTATCCTCAAGCCTTGTTTTTTTGTAAAGCATATTTGTAAGATTTTCCACATCTGCATCGCGTTTCAGTTCCAGAACAATGCGTATCCCCTCTTTTGAGGACTGATTGGAAATATCTACTATATCCGTAGTTTTTTTCGTCTCCACAAGGGATGCTACATCATTTAAAAACTTTCCGATATTTGCTCCCAGCATGGTATACGGAATTTCTGTGATCACAAGCTGGCGTCTGCCGCCTTTTAATTTTTCAACCTCTACTTTTCCTCGGAGACGGATTTTTCCGGTTCCCGTCTCGTATATTTTCAGAAGTTCGTCTTTATTAATGACGATTCCCCCCGTTGGAAAATCCGGGCCTTTTAAATAGCGCATCAGCCCTTTTACACTGATGTCATTGTTTTTCATATAGGCTTTTACCGCATCTGCCACTTCACCCAGATTGTGCGATGGAATACTGGTTGCCATACCGACTGCAATTCCCTCCGCTCCATTTACGAGAAGATTGGGAATCCGCACGGGAAGAACCTCCGGTTCTTTCTCTGTCTCATCAAAGTTCGGGAGAAAATCCACCACATTTTTATCAAGGTCCTCAAGGAACACCTCCTGGGTCAGCTTTTCCAGACGTGCTTCTGTGTATCGCATGGCAGCCGCGCCGTCTCCTTCTATGGAACCGAAGTTTCCGTGACCGTCTACAAGAGTTTTCCCTTTTTTAAACTCCTGCGCCATAACAACAAGCGCCTCATAAATAGAGCTGTCTCCGTGAGGGTGATATTTACCCATTGTGTCACCCACAATACGGGCACATTTTCTGTATGGTCTGTCGTAACGGATCCCAAGTTCATACATATCATAGAGGGTTCTTCTCTGTACCGGCTTTAAACCGTCCCGCACATCCGGAAGAGCCCTCGATACAATTACGCTCATGGCATAGTCAATATAAGACTTCTGCATGATCTCCGAATAATCTGTGCGGATAATATTGTCCTGTTTTGTTTCCATAATCCATCTATCTCCTAAATATCAAGCTCTGCATCCTGTGCATGTTCGTAAATAAATGCCTTTCTCGGGGGAACTTCGCTTCCCATAAGGATTTCTGTCACACTGGAAGCAAGACGGGCATCTTCAATTTCTACTCGCTTCATCATTCTCGTTTCCGGGTTTAAAGTGGTATCCCAAAGCTGCTGGGCGTCCATCTCTCCAAGACCTTTATATCTCTGAAGAGTAAAGCTTCCTGATTTATGGGTTTTCCGGTAGCGCTCCAGTGCCTTGTCATCATAGAGATACTCCTCCGGGCCTTTTTTCGGCATTACCTTATATAAAGGCGGCATGGCAATATACACGTGTCCCTCATAAATCAGCTCCGGCATAAACCGGTAAAATAAGGTAAGAAGAAGGGTGGAAATATGCGCGCCGTCCACATCCGCATCTGCCATGATCACAATTTTATCGTAGCGGAGCTTTGTAATATCAAAATCATTTCCGTATCCCTCGGAAAATCCGCAGCCAAAGGCATTGATCATGGTTTTAATTTCCGCATTTGCCAGCACCTTGTCAATGGTTGCTTTTTCCACATTCAGGATTTTTCCTCTGATTGGAAGGATCGCCTGATAATTACGGTCTCTTGCTGTTTTCGCGGAGCCGCCCGCAGAATCTCCCTCCACAATAAAAATCTCGCAGAGGGACGGGTCTTTTTTCTCACAGTTTGCAAGCTTTCCGTTGGAATCAAAGGAATACTTCTGCTTTGTGAGAAGATTCGTCTTCGCCCGCTCCTCTGTCTTTCGTATTTTTGCAGCTTTTTCCGCGCAGGAAAGCACAGATTTTAAAACCTCAAGATTCCTGTCAAAGTAAAGAACAAGCTGCTCGCCCATTACTTTTCCCGTTGCTCTTGCCGCATCCTGGTTGTCAAGCTTTGTCTTTGTCTGTCCCTCAAACCTCGGCGCCGGGTGCTTGATAGAAACAACGGCTGTCATTCCGTTTCGAATATCCGCGCCTGTAAAATTCGCATCTTTTTCTTTAAGAACGCCGATCTCACGGGCATATGTATTCATAACAGTGGTAAAGGTCGTTTTAAATCCGGTAAGATGTGTTCCGCCCTCCGCATTATAAATGTTGTTGCAGAATCCGAGGACGTTTTCCCGAAACTCATTTGTAAACTGAAACGCAGCCTCCACCTGGATCCCCTCTGCCTCTCCTTTTATATAAACAGGCTCGTGGAGAGTTTCTACATTATGGTTCAGATCGCGGATAAAACCGATGATCCCCTCCGGTTCATGAAACTCGATTTTTTCCGGTTCCTCTTTTCTTTTATCCTCAAAACAGATGGTAAGCTCGGGATTTAAGTATGCTGTCTCATGAAGGCGGCTTTTTACCTCTGTTGCGGAAAATCTTGTCTTTTCAAAAATTTCCGGGTCAGGAAGAAAATTAATGCAGGTTCCTGTCTGTTTCGTTTTTCCAAGCTTTGGAAGAAGTCCTTCTTCCAGTTCAAGTGTGGGAATCCCTCTCTCATAGTGATCATGGTGAACGTATCCGTCTCTGCTGATTTTTATATCAAGATATGTGGACAGGGCATTTACGACAGAGGAGCCTACGCCATGAAGACCACCGCTTGTCTTGTATGCAGAATTATCAAATTTTCCTCCTGCATGTAAGGTCGTAAAAACAAGACGTTCTGCGGAAACGCCCTTTTCGTGCATATCTACAGGAATTCCTCTTCCGTTGTCTTCCACTGTACAGGATCCGTCTTTTTCCAGCACTACATGAATTTCGCTGCAGTATCCTGCAAGATGTTCGTCCACTGCATTATCTACAATTTCATATATCAGATGGTTCAGTCCTTTTCTGGAAACACTTCCTATATACATACCAGGACGCTTTCTTACTGCCTCCAGTCCTTCCAGAACAGAAATACTGTCCGCATCATATGTATTGCTTTTTCCCATATTTTCTCTCCTAATACAAACTTCTTCCATTTGTCGCTAACGTTCAGAATATCATGTTTTCCTTCTTTTTTCAAACACTTTTTTCGAAAGTACGTTCTTATCCAATCACCTGACACAACGTCTCCGCCAGTACTTCCATGGCATTTTTCATCTCCTGCACCGTATTGGTCTGGGCCCCTGCCTCGATCAGAAGAGATTTTGGAAGCAGATGCAGATTATAGCGGTACGCACGCAGATAAATGTGTCTGGCAAATCCGGGAAACATCCTCTCAGATGCCAGTTCCATCTGAAGAGAAAAGGCAAGATTATCCTGAATGTACGGATTTGGCAGATAGGTGATATCTCCGTTTGCCCGTGTTCTGCTCAGTCCGTTAAAATACATGATCTTCGCTGTCGGCTTTCCATTCACCTCGGTCACAAGATGTGTCCCCTCTGCCACACCATCTCTGTGCAGATCAATGGCTACCTCAATGGTCGGATTTGCTTCCAGAATCGGGCGCACACCTGCCTCTGCATACTCATACGCGTTGCTTCTGTCCAGCTGTCCGTTGATGATGTCATAGACACCTTTATCATGGATCGTTTCAATCCCTTTCTGATTCAAAAGTTCTGTCAGATAATCCCCGATTCCTACAATACTGGTAGAGGGGTCACCGGGAATGGAATCTGCAAATTCTTCCTGGGAATGGGTGTGAAAAATTAAAATTTTCGGCCCCTTCTGCTTCCGGTCGATCTTCATGCTCCTTCCAAGAAGATCATCTGCATTCAACTGCTCCGGTCCGATCATCGTAGAACTGTCTACCGTATAAAAATTGCTCAAAAGATAGTCAAAGTCCCGCAGTCTTTCAATCGACATATCGATGGAAGATTTGCTCTCCCCCAGATTTGCCGGCACTTCCGCAGTCTTGCTCTCTCCCACCAGATTCCCATCTGCATCCACAACGCTTTCATCGTTGGCCTGCTTCTCCAGTATTTTCGCCAGCGTCTCCTCATCCTCCACTTCCTGCTCCAGATTCTCCCTGTCAGAAACATATTTTACTAAAGGCAGCCAGGAAAGTGCTTTTTCCCGAAACCAGTCTTTCGAACTTCTGGTCTCATCCGCTCTCTGATAGGCCACCCCGGGCATGTACATTTTTTCTGTATACTCCTGTAACACCTGCCTGCTTTCATATCTAAATGCCCTCCAAAATTCTTTTCCTCCGATCAGCGCTGCCAGAAGCACAAGCGCTGCCATCAGCATCCATGCCCGGCTTTGTTCTCTCTTCATATCCACACCAGTCCTTTGCACGATTTCTGCCAACACACCTGGGGTATTTATATGAGACAAATTTTCCTTTTATGACTCTTCTGTTAGAAAAAAGCAGATTTAAACCTTCCGAAATCGTATAGCTGATCTGTTTCACCATTTCATCCACGTCTTTTGGCGTCACAAACATCCCGTTTAAATGCGGAGCGATCAGTTCTTTGATCAGTTCATACTTTTCTGCCGCATTGTAAGAACGGAGCACTTCCCCCACACTTTTTAATGCCTCAGAAGATTCCAGCGCCAAAATCAGGTTCTCCATCGTATCATTGACAA
>ERZ834859.634-NODE-634-length-46804-cov-12.859355_pt1 | contig 46804 bp, 42 predicted proteins | sample MGYA00519947_ERZ834859 | MGnify/ENA primary metagenome ERZ834859 (study PRJEB31850, sample SAMEA3708763) | human gut metagenome | biome: human gut; feature: human-associated habitat; material: faeces | place: China | collected 2014 ...
ACACTTGAAAAGTGCGAACATAAAAATAGTTTCATCAATATTCTCCTTTATAAATTTCGATTTTTCGATTTGTTCCTTTCATCATACCCATACTATAACACTTCCACATAACCACCACAATCAAAATCATCATCGTTTATTTCATTAACCTTCCGCCTGGAACAAAAATAAAGCTGTCTGCGTTTTCACATGCAAATCTTTGACAGATTTCTGAAATTTTGCAAATCCGTGTCATTGAAAATCACTGTCTGAGCCTGTTTTACAGGCGAGTTTGATTTTCGATGACATATTAGCGGATAAAGCAAAATGAAGAAAAATCTGTCACGTTTGCTGTGAATCGCAGACAGCTCTTTATTCTTTCGGAAAACTCACTGTAATCTCTGTTCCCTGTCCAGGCGTACTTTCCAGTTCCACCTCTCCTCCCAGGAAGCTCACGCCATGTTTTACAATAGAAAGCCCCAGTCCCGTGCCTCCTATTTCTTTGGAATGGCTTTTATCTACCCGGTAGAACCGCTCGAACACACGGCTCTGGTCTTCTTTTGGGATTCCAACGCCGTTATCCTGTACAGAAATACAGACATTGTCCTCATTTTCTGTAAGGCGGATACAGACGCTTCCGCCCTGTTTGTTGTACTTGATCGCATTGTCGCAAATATTAAACAGCACTTCCTCCAGAATATTGGGAACTGTGTGAAGCTTTATTCTGTCCCCTTCTATATAGAGATGAACGTCCTGCTTTTTTGCAGCTTCGCTTAAAATGCCAAATACATTTTTTGCAGTCTCATACAGATCTGTCTCTGTCCACTCATATGGAACTTCCCCTTCGTCAAGCTGAGAAATACGGATCACATCTTCCACAAGTGTGATAAGGCGTTGCGCCTCTTTGTAAATCCGTCCTGCAAAGGCACGAATATCCTCTTCTTTTACATATCCGTCCTGGATAATCTCCGCAAACCCGGAAATAGAGGTAAGCGGTGTTTTCAGCTCATGAGATACATTTGCGGAAAACTCTCTCCGAAGCTTTTCTCTTTCCAGCTTTTCCGTTACATTTACGAGAAGAAGAACTGCGCCTTCCACCTGATTTTCCCGCATAACCGGGTTTGCGACCACATGAATATCGCTTCCGTCAACCTTTAACACAGCCTCGTTATGCTTTCCGGCAAGCGCTTTGGCAATAATGCTCTGAAATTCCTCGCTTCTGTTTAGCACATAAACGCTTTCCCCGCTTTTTGGTTCATTTACATGGAAAAGCTTCCACACACTGGAATTTCCGGAAAGAATCATGGTGTAGCGGTCGATCACCACCAGTCCTTCCTGCATATTTTCGGTGATAATGGAAAACTCTTCCTGCTGCCTTCTCGCTGTGTCAATCTGATTTTTGATCTCCCTGTTCTGCTTATACATTCTGCTAAGAAGAGGAGCCACCTCTTCGTATACTTCATTTTCCTCAGGGTGTTCCAGATCAAGATTATTCACAGGTTCTACTACTTTTTTTGATAATCTAAACGCAAATGCGCCGGACAGAATGATCATAAGAAGAAGAATCCAGAGTACAGGAACAATCAGCTGATAAACAAGCGCAAGAACAGAATACTGGGTGCTTGATACACGGAGAATCCTTCCGTCTTCAAGCCTTAACGCGTAGTAAATCGTCTTTTCCGAAAGAGTCTCCGACATACGCACAGCCTCGCCTTTTCCTGTTTCTGCCGCCTCCTCTACCTCTTCCCGATCCCCGTGATTTTCCATAGAAGAAGCCTCTGCCTGACTGTCATAAAGTACGCTTCCGTCCTGGTCAATCAGGGTAATTCTGGCATTCTTTCCGTTTAGTTTTTCCAGATATTCCACGCCGGAAAGCTCTATTCCCTGCGCTACATAAGAAGCCTCTTTTTCAAGCTCTGTGGAAATCTGCCTTCCGAAATACCGGTAAAGAATTCCCATTACAAATGCAAGCCCAAGGACAAGCACAACAGTGCAAACTGCCATAATTGATTTAAAAATTTTCTTTGTCAAGTCCCCTGACCTCCGTATTCTTTATACATTAAGCTGATGCTCGTTATTTCTGTGTTCTCCTGTAATGGAATACTCCACCCACTCTGCAATATTCACAGCATGGTCGCCGATACGCTCAAAATATTTTGCAGTCATAAGAAGGTCAAGCCCCGCTCTCGCATCAAGCTCTGCGCCGTAAATCAGCTTTGCCAGCTCCTCCTTGATCCCATTAAAGCAGTCGTCTACCAGGTCGTCGTCCTCTATTACTTTTCTGCAAAGCGCAAGGTCTGTATTTACGAAAGCGTCTACGCTCTCTGTCACCATATGAACCGTATGCTCTGCCATTTCCTGGATTTTTGCCGGAATTTTTACGTCTTTCCTGATATAAAACGAAATATCTGCAATATCAGCCGCCTGATCGCCGATGCGCTCCATATCGGAAATCATTTTAAGAGCTGCGGATACTTCTCTTAAATCTCTCGCAACAGGGTGCTGATGAAGGAGAAGCCGCATACAGTGCGCCTCTATCTCCCGTTCTCTCTCATCAATTTCCTTATCCGTCTCAAAAATCTCCTTTACGATTTCCCGCTCTCCCTGTTCCTGAACGGCTTTCGCAGAAAGGGAAATTGCTTTCTCGCAAAGTCCTCCCATTGTAATAAGAAGCACATGAAGCTCCTCAAGCTGTCGCTCAAAAAGTGTTGTCATATCAGCCAAACCTCCCTGTAATATAATCTTCTGTCCGCTTGTCAGAGGGCATGGAAAACAGCTTGTCTGTATTGTCAAATTCAATGACTTCTCCCAGTAAAAAGAACGCTGTTTTGTCTGAAATTCGTGTTGCCTGCTGCATATTGTGGGTTACCATAACGATTGTGTAATCTTTTTTAAGCTCTGCCGCAAGCTCCTCGATTTTCGATGTGGAAATCGGGTCAAGGGCAGAAGTCGGCTCGTCCATTAAAAGCACCTCCGGCTGCACCGCAAGCGCTCTTGCAATACAGAGACGCTGCTGCTGTCCACCAGACATGCCGAGAGCGCTTTTTTTCAGGCGGTCCTTTACCTCGTCCCAGATAGCCGCATCTCTTAAAGATTTTTCCACAATATCGTCAAGCTTTGCCCTGGAACGGATTCCATGTGTACGCGGTCCGTACGCAATATTATCATAAATACTCATTGGGAAGGGATTCGGTTTTTGAAACACCATTCCCACACGTTTTCTCAGAAGATTTACGTCCATATCTCCGTAAATATCTTCTCCGTCAAGCTGCACTTTTCCTGTAATGGTGCAGCCCTCCACAAGATCGTTCATTCTGTTTAAAGACTTTAAAAGTGTGGATTTTCCGCATCCGCTGGGGCCGATAAACGCAGTGATCTGCTTTTCCGGAATCTCCATATTTATGTTTTTCAGAGCATGAAAAGAACCGTAATGAAGGTCCATATTTTCAACGAGAATCTTTGTATTTTCACTCATATTTTTATCCTTTTCTTATCCTTTCGCGATTCTTTTTGCCACAAAACCAGACAGTGCGTTGATCACAAGTACAAACAGAAGAATCACAACTGCTGTTGCAGAAGCCTGGTTCATATGAAGTCCCTCACTGGAAAGCACGTACATATGAAGCGCAAGTGTACGTCCGGAACCCATAAGGCTGTCCGGCACTGCCGCAACTGTTCCCGCTGTGTAAATAAGGGCTGCTGTTTCTCCCACCACACGCCCTATGGCAAGAATAATGCCTGCTAAAATTCCCGGTACAGCAGAGGGAAGAACAATCTTAAAAATGGTTCGGAGTTTTCCTGCGCCAAGACCAAAGCTTGCCTCTCTGTAGGAGTCCGGAACGGATTTTAAAGCCTCTTCTGCAGTACGCATAATAAGGGGAAGAATCATGATCACCATCGTAAATGCACCGGATAAAATGGACATTCCCCATTTCAGTGTTGTGACAAAAAACAGCATACCGAAAAGTCCGTATACAATAGACGGAATACCGGAAAGAGTTTCTGCTGTCAGGCGGATCACGTTTACAAACTTACTTCCTTTTTTTGCATATTCCACAAGATAAATTGCAGCGAAAATCCCAAGGGGCGCTGCAATTGCAAGGGAAATGACTGTCATTATAAATGTATTAATCAGAGAAGGCACAAGAGATACGTTCTCTGAAGTATATTCAGGACTAAATAAATCTGCATTCAGGTAGGGGATTCCCTTTACCAGAATGTAGCCAATTAAGAAAAACAGAAGAGCAAAGGTAATGACTGCCGCCAGCGTTGTAAGAAACGCCAGAATACCGGAACCCGGGTGAAGAAAATAAGACTTCATCTGCCCCCCGAAGGAAACGCTGTTCCGTTTCTTTTTATTTCCTGCCTGCTCTATTACGGCTGTTGTATCAATCTGCATGTTCCGCCCTCCTGTTCAGTAACGAAAGACTTAAATTAATGATCAAAATAAATACGAATAAAACAACTGCTGTCGCTATGAGCGCTTCTCTGTGAAGCCCTGTTGCATAGCCCATTTCTGTTACAATATTTGCTGTCATGGTACGAACGCCTTTTAAGATTCCCTGGGGCATTCTGGGCTGATTTCCCGCAACCATCACAACTGCCATTGTCTCTCCGATGGCTCTTCCGATTCCGAGAACAATTCCCGCCAGGATTCCTGATTTTGCCGCCGGAAGAATCACACGGAAAATACTTCTTTCCTTTGTTGCTCCAAGTGCAAGAGAGCCTTCGTAATAGCTTTCCGGAACGCTGCGGATCGCAGATTCCGTCACTCCGATAATAGTAGGCAGTATCATAAGTCCAAGAAGAAGGGACGCTGCCAGCATACTGCTTCCTGTTCCCCCGAACACTTCCCGGATCAGGGGAACAATCAGCACAAGTCCAAAAAATCCATATACTATAGAAGGTACGCCTGCCATCAGTTCAATACCGGATTTTAAAGGTCCGTAGATTTTTTTCGGACAGTAGCGTGCCATGAACACAGAAGTAAAAAGCGCAATGGGAACACCAAAGAGAATCGCACCTCCTGTTACATATATACTTGCCACAATCATGGGAAGAATCCCGAATATTTCGTTGGAAGGTCTCCATGTTGTTCCAAAAAGGAATTTAAAAGGACCGATTTTTCCGATTGCCGGAACGCCGCTGGCAAACAGGAAGATACATATTAAAAATACTGCCAGAACAGACGCACACGCCGCAGTCAGAAATATCACTTTCATGCCTTTTTCTTTTATGTGATTCATCGCACACCTCTTTACTTAACTGTTATTATTTTGCAAGGTCTTCCCACTCTGTTGTCTCGCCTGTAAATACAGCTTTGACCTGCTCGCTTGTAAGCTCGTCTGTATCGTTTTCGTTGTTTACGATCACTGCGATTCCGTCTCTTGCGATTACCTGCGCCTCAAGACCGAGCTCTTTTTCTTCATCTTTCAGTTCACGGGAAGCCATTCCAATATCGCAGATTCCTTCGTTTGCAGAGTTGACACCTGTTGTGGAATCGCTTGTCTGGATTTCAATTGTCACGTCTTTGTTTACTTCCTCATAAGCCTCTTTCAGTTTTTCCATTACAGGAGAGATGGAAGAGGAACCTGCAACTACAACTTTGCCGGAAACATCTCCTGCTTCGTATGCTGCTGCCTCTGCGTCTTCTTTAATGTAGCCGTTGTCTTCTACAATCTGCTGTCCCTCAGCGCTCATGATGTAGCTTACAAAATCTTTTGCAGCATCGCTTGCTTCTTTTCCTGTTACAATGTTAAACGGACGGGATACTTTATATGTATCGTTTGCCACGTTTTCTGCAGAAGCCTCTGCTCCGTCAATCTTTACCGCTTTTACTGTATCGTTCAGAGAACCAAGAGAAATATATCCGATTGCGTTCTCGTCTCCGGATACGGTTGTCATCATAACGGAAGTGCTGTTTGTGATGCTCGCATCAAGAGTTGTCATGTCTACTTTTTCACCGTCTACTTCTTCCTGAATGCCGAAAAGCTCTACGAAGGCTCCTCGTGTTCCGGAACCGTCCTCACGTGATACGACTGTGATCGCTCCTTCCGGCGCTGCGCTTACTGCTGTTGCGAATACGGTTGCTCCAATTACTGCTGCTGTTAAAATGCTTGCGATTTTTTTCTTCATAATTTTATTTCTCCTCTTTATTTGAATTGTATTGCTGCCTCATTTACAAGTGACATTATAAGAGGGGAACGTAAAATGTAAAATCTTTCTTCTGTAAAATAAATGTAAAAAAGAACTGGAAAAAATACCAGTTCTTTTAACTTTTTTTACATTTCTCCACTATTCAGTTCTTTCTGCCACAGCGCCAGGTCTTTTAAGGTCACGCCGTCCACCACCTGATAAATGGCGTCATTCAGCTTTTTCCAGAGTATCTGTGACGCGCATTTTTCCTGCCTTTTGCACGTTCCGCCTGCGCCCGCGCATTCCACCGGGGAAAGGCTTCCTTCTGTGAGACAGAGGATTTCCCCTACTGTGTACTGCTCCGGTTTTCTCACAAGACGGTATCCACCCATCGGTCCGCGTACACTTTTTACATATCCTGCCTTATTTAATATGGAAATAATCTGTTCCAGATATTTGTCGGAGATCCCCTGACGCTCCGCGATTTCCTTTAACCGAATCGGGCTTTCCCCATCGTCCAGGGCAAGATCCAGCATAAGGCGCACTGCGTATCTTCCTTTTGTAGATATTTTCATTTTCCGTCTCCTGCTCTCTTATTCCTGAAAAAGCGGAGTGGAATAATAGCGGTCTCCGCTGTCCGGAAGAAGAACCACGATTGTTTTTCCCTCATTTTCCGGTCTTTTTGCAAGAAGCATTCCTGCATGAAGGGCAGCGCCGGAGGAAATCCCTGTTAAAATACCCTCAGTTTTTGTAAGGTTTCTGGAAGCTGCATACGCTTCCTCGTTTTCTACTGTTATTACTTCATCATAAATTTCCGTATTTAAAATTTTCGGCACAAATCCTGCTCCGATTCCCTGAAGACCGTGAGGACCCGGCTTTCCACCTGAAAGTACAGGAGACGCCGCAGGTTCTACCGCCACAATTTTCACTTCTTTTTTTCTGGATTTGAGATATTCTCCCACGCCTGTGACCGTTCCGCCTGTTCCGGCTCCCGCCACAAAAATATCAACCTCTCCGTCTGTGTCCTCCCAGATTTCCGGTCCCGTAGTCTCTATGTGAGCCTTTGGATTTGCAGAATTGTCAAACTGTCCCGGAATAAAGCTTCCCGGAATCTCCTTTGCCAGCTCCTCCGCCTTTGCAATGGCGCCCGCCATGCCCTTTGTTCCTTCTGTGAGGACTACTTCTGCGCCGTATGCTTTCAGAATATTCCGGCGCTCTACGCTCATCGTCTCTGGCATAGTAAGGATAATACGGTATCCTTTCACTGCTGCGATAGCGGCAAGCCCGATTCCCGTATTTCCTGATGTTGGCTCAATAATTGTGCTCCCTTCTTTTAAAAGCCCTTTCTCTTCCGCGTCTTTTATCATATATAAAGCTGCCCTGTCCTTCACGCTCCCGGAAGGATTAAAATATTCTGTTTTAATAAGAAGTCTTGCTTTTAAATTTTCCTTTTTTTCCAGCCCCTTCGCCTCAATAAGAGGGGTATGTCCAATTAATTCCAGTGCGCTTCCGTAAATTCTGCTCATGATGCTTCCTCCTATTTCCTACTATTTTGATATGAATTGTATTTTATTGCATTATAAATGTTTGGGGCGGCGGTGTCAATATGGAAAATGAGGGAACTGAAAAAATCCTACCCGAGAAACATCTTCCACCTGTTCACAAACTCCCGGATCAGTTTTTCAATTATTTTCTTCGTCTCCGGCTTTAAAGCATTCTTCTGTTTTAACATCAGGCGAAGGTTTTTTAAACCGCCCTCCTGAAGCTGCGTCAGGGTTTCCGCTCCTGTCGCCTCCAGAACAGAGAAAAAATCATTGATAAACGCTTCTCTTTCCTCCCCGTTTATTCCGTCAAGCCATGCTTTCAGAGCCTCATCAAAGGCTGCAGCCGCCCGGTTCTGTTCTTTACATTTTATAAAATTCCGCCCTTCCGTCTCCCAGGAAAGACAGTCGTGCTGCATCACGCCTTTTGCGCTGCTTTTAATAAGAATGGGAGCTTTTTTGTGGGCAAGAAGCGTCCCTATGATACTGCCCTCTGTCATATACCTCTGTATTCTTGGAAATATCCGCTGAAATCCTTCACTTTCCAGAAATTCCTCCGAAAATCCCGGCGCATCGTTGCTGTATATCTGAACCACTTTATCCTGAATGTCTTTTTCACAGAGTGCCGCGGCATACACTGACAGATTTCCTCCCTTTGAATGGCCTCCCGTCAAAATGTGGCGGCAGTTTCTTCCTATGTGATTCATATATTTCAGTGCCTCTCTCTGTGCACCTACAATCCCATTGCTCAAAAAGAAATCTTCCTTCCAGCCTACAATCCTGTCATCTGTTCCCCGAAAAGCAAGATAAGAAACTTCTTCTGAAAGAACAAGCTCTACCGCTGAAAACTGCAGGTTCTTTTTCTCTTCTATGCGATTGACATAATTTTGAACCTTAATATTTCCAAAACGCTCTGTTTTTGCCATCTCCCTCATCCCATAAGGCGCCATACGGATAAAAGAACGGTCTTTTTTTAACTCTTCCTGACTGTATCTCCGAAAAAACTCACCGGAGATTTCTTTTAATGTAAGAAACCCTTCCCCTTCTCCCGGTGCAATACCGTCCAGATTCACATAAGACAGATATGATAAAAGAAGATTATCCACCTCGCAGAAACCATCTCTTTCAAAAGTCAGATCTCCTCTCCACCTTAAATAATCTATGATATTTCCCATAAATCCCTCCCTGCTGCTTCGCTTGACAAAGAAACTTTAATATGCTAAAGTTTTAGTGAATTTTGGTAACTGTGAAGGTACTGAACAGCTACGAATTTTATATACAAAGGAGACGAAACGTGTTTATTCTTATTATAATGTGCGTTGGTGTGCTGATCGGGCATTTCTTTTTCCCGGAAAAACTGAAACGCACAAATGAAATCTTTCAGATCCTCTGCACCCTTACCCTTATTTTTGCAATGGGCTTCTCTCTTGGAAGCGATGAAAATTTCTTTCAGAAATTATTCAGTCTTGGACTGGAAAGCTTTCTGTTTTTCCTGATTCCTTCCGGCTGTTCCCTGATCCTCGTTTTCTTTTTGACAAAGCGCTTTTTTAAATCTCACTCAAAGGAAAAGGAGACGGAAGAAAAATGACAATTTTGGCAATTTTAGCTTTAGTTGGAGGCGTCTTATGCGGCTCTCTCCATCTTCACAATGTAGTTCTGGACTTTTTAACAACTCACGAAGACTTAATTCTCAACTGCCTGATGCTTTCCGTTGGTATCAGTATCGGCTTACATAAGGGCATTGTCCAGAAAATCCGTCAGTACCATGTAAAAATTTTTATCATTCCCATCGGAACGGTGATCGGAAGTCTTCTTGGCGGTCTGATTTTAAGTTTTTTCACAAAATATGGTCTTGGAGAAAACCTTGCCATTGCAAGTGGTCTCGGCTGGTACAGCCTTTCCGGCGTCACCCTGGAAAACCTGGGAAATGCTACACTTGGAAGTATTGCTTTTTTAAGCAATCTTATGCGCGAGCTGTTTTCCTTTATCAGCATTCCTTTTGTGGCGCGGCATTTTAATTTTTATTCCTGTATTGCTCTTGCCGGAGCTACAAGCGAGGACACGACCCTGCCGATGATGATGAAGTATACAAATGAGGAAACGGTTGTGCTGTCCGTGATCAATGGGGTGCTTTGCTCCGCTGTTGTACCTGTGCTGATTCCGTTTTTTATGGGGTGGGGGATTTGAAATCTACCGGCTTCTCCTGCTTTCAAAGTATATGAACCGCTCTATGGAGGTCAGAATATCCTCAAAGTCCTCTCTTGGCGCAATTTCTATATATTTTGTGAGAAGCTCTGTTTCCTGCTCTTTATATCTTCCGTAATAAATATCGTAAAGATTATGACCGCGCATATGGATCTTGATTTCCTCCATATGCGCTTTTACGTCTTCTGTTGTCTCGAAATCTTTTCCCATTACTTTCAGAAGGGCTTTTCCGCTTTTGATTCTGTAAAGGTATTCCTTCCATTTTTCCAGAAAGATTTCATAAAACTGTTCTTCTGATTCCAAAATCCCCAGTTCTGCCATAACAGCAGGGTTCAGAAAATAATTCTCAAAGGAATAATACTTCAGTATCAGCACGTTTTTTTCAGTTACTCTCGGAAGTCTGTCAATATCCTCAAGATTTCGCTCCTCATAATATTTACAGAGCTGGTGTTTCAGCATTTCCCTGTCTTTTCCGTCCCCATCGCGTATCATCAGGAAATTGTCCTTTAAGTAAACCTGATTCATATATTTTTTCCATATCAAGTTTCATGGAATAACGGATTTCCTCTCGGCCTCCGTTTCTCCGAAACGTTTTATTTACCTTCTGGGAAAAAGAATCCAGATTGGAGCGGTACAGCTTGTATTCCAGAAGCTTTGCCGTCTCAAAGGCATTCAGATCTTCTGTTTTTTTCTTATGGATCAGCCCGATGCAGGAAAAACATCGATTGCACTCTTTTGCCTGATCAAACATGCAGCACCCGGAGCGCATTTTCCGCAGCGTTTCGTCCTCCTGAAGCATAAGCACTACGTCCTGAAATTTCCCCATATTCCTCTGAGCGTTCATATAGTATACCCTGGGAATGATTTTCTGAATGTAAGGATTATGTTTCTGCACTCCGTCTGCATACCGGACTTTCCCCTCTCTGTTTGCAATATAAGAAAAACAGAGCGTCCAGAACTACGGTTTTTCCAGTATTGTTCTGTCCTACAAGAATCAGGGCATTTTCAATATTTTGAATGTGCATACTTCTGATCGACTTAAAATTGCGGATCCACAGGTCTGTTATCTGCATAGGCTCTTCCCTCCCTCTGGAAAATATTTATTTCGCTGTTGTTCACTTCGTTCACAGCAACTTTACTTCTTACCTTCATCTTATACTTAAGAAACGTACTTTGCAACAGAAAGAGGACAGACACTTAAATTAAGGTATCTGTCCTTCCATAATTCCTTCCTCATATCCAACATTCCGGTATTCCGGAAAGAAACTCCGCAGATGTTGTATACGCCTTATTATGTTTGTTGTCTTTTGTAAACATGCGCACCTGGGATATGTAATCCGTCACATCGTATGCCGGATTTTTCACAGGCATTCCATAATGGGTGCTTGTCTGTGCTTCCACCTCTTATACACAGGACAGATTTGAAAGAACATTGACTGTCTCAAAATGAATACGTCTGTTTCTCAAAATCAACAAGAACCGAAACTCCCCCTGCAAAAGTTACTTTCTGCATATTGAGATTTCCATTTACAAATTCATGTCTGAGCATCTCACGTTTTCCCACTTTTTCGTGAAAATTGTAAACGACTTCCGCTCTCTTTATCTGCTCCTTAAGGCTCATTTTTATATTCCCGTCAAAGGCGCCGTCAATATTGGGATATGCCGCATCACGCACAAGATAAGGAGCTCCGCCGTTTAAGAGGGCATAAAGCATATAATCTTCCTCTTCGCTCACCTTTTCCATCATCCAGGGCTGAATCACACAATCATGGTACACAAGATTATAAAGAGGCACAGGAATTCCCTGCTTCGGCGTTCCCGGCTCTTCCATCATAAAATCATACGGCGCGTAATGGCAGAATATCTGGCTTGGCACTGCCCAGTCGTTCACTTCCTCGGAGCTTGACAGTATGCCGTTTTTCAGAAGATAATCAAAGCAGCGGCAGCGGTATTCATAGCATTCTTTTCTTGTCATGCGGTGCATGGGATTGCTGCATTCGTCTCCCTCGTTGCAGGTAAATACGTCAAGGTATGCGCAGTCCAGTTTAATTCCGTGACGGAAAAGCTCCTGAAAATTCCGCTTTACATAATAAGGAGCCTGTGTTCCGCAAAGGTAAGACTGGGGTCCTCCCGCCCATCTCCTGTGACTGGGAATCGTTCCGTCTGCCAGGCGGCAGGCAAAGTTTTCATCAAAGCTTGCGGCAGACATATAGTAATCTCTGTACTGGTCATGGATTCCGAATAAATATCCGCACTCGTGAATCGTATCTGCCAGAGAGCGCATTCCCTCCCAGCCTCCGGCTGCCTCACAGGCAGGATCATAATCCGGGTGGCAGTTATCATACCCCGGCTCTGCCCATCCGTCCAGATGAAGATACAGCTTTTTTACCCCACGCTTGTGAAACTCCCGGATTTCTTCTTCCCTTTGAAAAAAAGTTACCAGATGATTGTTCTTCTCCGGATTTTCCGGATCGTAAAACTCGGAATCCGGCTGCACAAAAGTTTTAATTCCTTTATGAAGAAACGCGCTTCCGATTAAATCATTTATATGAGGATTTTGAATTGCCTTTTCCTCCAGTGTACGAATCCTTCCCTGTTCCTCCACGTAACTTCTGTATGTTTTGCAAATATCGTTGTAATCACAGTCACTTAAAAATGTATATTTCATAACACGGCGGTAATCCATTTTCCCAAGACTTGGCTCAAAGCGCACCCCAACACTGGTGTAAGGTCCGCCTGCCGGGTGCCCCGCCTGATACCCTGCATTCCACGGGGTAACGCACACTGCAAGATACCCCTCTCTTTCTTTTACCTGGGCAAACCAGGGCATATAAGCTCCTGCCGTTCCGAAAAAGCCGTCAAAACAAGGGGCTTTCAGCTCCACCTCCCATGTATTTGGAATGAGCATTCCCTGCCTGTTTGTTAAGAGAGTATACCAGTCCTCTCTTTTTTCTTCAAATTCCATAGGATCGGGCCAGAAAACTTTTTTTACTTCCAGCCCTTCTTCCACAAGGGGAATCCATTCACAGTACACTTCCCCTGTTGCAGATTCTGTCCATACAAGAGTCTGGAATTTATAAGGAACCGTTTTTCCTTCTTTTTTAAAACCGGAGTATGTGCTTAAAATTCCTTCTCCCACTCCGGAAAAAAACGGCTCATGAGTAATTTCCTGTGCATCGCAGAAATAAACAGCTCCATTTCCACACTCCATATACGGCTTATAATCCTTCTGCCATTTCCAGATGGTTCCCGCACCTTTTTGGAATGTAAAGCCAAGTGTTTTTTCGTCAAAACAAAGGTTCATTTCCTTTTCTATAACATTGTTCATATTTCTCTCTTCTCCTGTCACTGTTTTCCCTCATTATATAGCCTTGCTGTTATTTTTTCTTATCATATCGTCTATTCTTATTGTTATATTATCCGATTTTTGTTAAGATGACCTTATCAAACGTTACAGGAGATATTTCATGACTTATATACCAACACCATTAAAAAGAGAAATTGTAATTGATTCTATTATTACGATTCATTATTTTGAGTATATGCGGGATTTTGTATTTCAGGGAGAATCCCATGATTTCTGGGAATTTCTTTATGTAGACAAGGGGACAATCCTTGTGACTGCCGGAGAAACAGAATATAAACTGAATACAGGAGACATTATTTTTCACAAACCGAATGAGTTTCACGCAATCCGTTCCATTGGAAAAAAAGCTCCCAATCTTGTGGCAGCCTCCTTTATATCTTCCTCCCCCGCCATGAAAATGTTTGAATCAAAAATTGATACGCTGTCTGTTTCAGAAAGAGAAATTATCTCACACTTGATCAACCTTTCAAGGCAATGCTTTTCCACGCCTCTCCACCTTCCTTCTGTAGAACATATTATGCTGAAAGAAAACCTTCCATTTGGTTCGGAACAGCTTATTCTTACAGACCTGGAACTTCTTCTCATTTCGCTTGCACGCAGGCAGGAAACTTCCCCCTATACCAAAAAGCCGGAAACTTCCTCATCTCTAAAAAAATATTCCAGTGAAAGCCGCCTTGAAAAGATTATCGCTTTCATGGAAACCCATATCTGTGAGCAGTTATTATGTCAGGATATTTGCCGGGCTTTTTCCTTAAGCCGCTCCTCCCTTCAGGCTCTTTTCCATGAGAAAAAAAGCTGCGGGGTAATAGAGTATTTTCATCGCATGAAAATTGAACGAGCGAAAGAGATTATCCGGGACGGAACCATGAATTTTACAGAAATTTCCTGTTTCCTTTCCTACAGTTCCCTGCCTGCCTTCTCCCGGCAGTTTAAAAAAATCACCGGGACTTCTCCTATGGAGTACGCCTCCAGTGTGAGAGGCATTACACAGGCGCTTAACACAGGAAAAGGGAGGCAACGGCTTATATAAGTCATTGTCTCCCTTATGTCTACGCTGTAAACTCCCTCTTCAGCGCCTCCCTCATAATCTCAACCGGCGCCTCCTCATCTGTCCATAAGGTAAAATTCAAAGCCGCCTGCTGCACCAGCATTCCAAGCCCGTTTACCGTCTTTGCGCCTTTTTCTTCCGCCGCTTTTAAAAATAAAGTTTCCGCCGGATTAAATACAACGTCACAGACACACATATTCGCAGATACTGTGTTATAATCAATATCCGGTCTGCTGTTTACATCAGGAGAAAAGCCTACAGAAGTGGCATTAATCAAAATTTCTGTTTTCTCCGGAATCTTCACTCCCTTATCCCAGAGAATAAACTCTGCCTTTGCATCTGTGTTTTTATTTAAAAGAGAAGCCAGCTCCTGTCCTTTTTCTGCATTTCGATTTACAACCGCAATATGCTTTGCCCCGTTTAGCGCACATTCTACCGCAATAGCTCTTGCCGCGCCTCCGGCGCCTAAAATCGTAACGTTTTTTCCATCCAGAGATTCTCCTGTCTCTTTTAATGCTGTTACAAAACCCTTGCCGTCTGTATTTTCACCGTAAAGCCTTCCTTCTTTATGAATAACCGTATTCACTGCCCCGATGATTTCTGCTGCCGGACTAAGCTCATCCAGATACGGAAGAACCTTAATCTTGTGAGGCATGGTAAGGTTAATTCCCCTCATGTTAAATATCCGCACACTTTTCATAGCCGCCTCAAGGTCTTCCGGAAGTACCTTAATTGTCAGATACCGGTAATTCAGATTTTTCGCTGCAAAAGCAGCCTCTTCCACAACACCTGTTGGATTATCGTCTACCGGGTCGCCAAAAACACCTGTTAATTCTGCTCTGTAATTCTTCATAGAAGCGCCTCCTTCTGATATTCTCTTTTTTTAAAAATATCCCAAAATCAGACGCTTGTCAATTGCTTCAGTTCAGCAGTTTCTTTCCCAGCTCCCGGCAAGTCTCCAGTCCTTCCTCGTCCGGTGTGTTGTTGAGCATCAAACCTTCCTCTGTTACAAGTTCTGCACCTGCATCTCTTGTTCGCTCATACCAGTCTCTCATCCACTGTCCATCACCCCAGTCATAAGAACCAAAAAGAGCAACTTTTTTACCCGAAAGATTTTTTTCCAATTCTGTAAAGAAAGGCTCAAATTCCTCTTCCTCCAGCTCCTCATCACCCATTGCAGGGCAGCCCAAAGCCAACGCCTCATATTCCAGAGCCTGCTCCGGTGATACCTGACTTACTTCCATAAGGTCGATTTCTACGCCTGCTGCTTTTGCCCCTTCTGCTACTGCCTGTGCCATTGCCTCTGTATTGCCTGTTGAAGACCAGTATATTACTGCTGCTTTACTCATGTTTTTCCTCCTCATCCTGAAATTTTCATATTCCATTCTTTTCCTGCAATCACCTGCAAAATCGAATATCCCTGTTTTATCTGTCCGCACATAAAAGCGCGGCATTTATCATACACTTCAAACTGCACTTTCGCCTTCTCCACATCTCCGTAAACCTTCCAATATCCACAAAGTTTACACCCGCTGCCTCCATTTATGCGAAATCCTCTTACGTCTTCGAGGGGATAACCCAAAAACAATCCAATCTCATGTGGAAATTCTTTTTTCTGCTCAAAGCGCATTTTCAAATAAGAAAACATTTCTCTCAGATCTGCTTTTTCCGGATAGCCGTCCTCAATCAGAATTTCCTTTGCCTCCGGCTGTCTCAGATAATTTTCCAGCATATCTCTTCTGTAAACAAGTACAAGATAATGTTTTCTGCAGCCACAGATTATTTCCATCTCCACTCCCCCGGCAGACAACTTCTCTTCATATATATTTATAATGTCCAAAAGCTCCGGCATCTTTTCCTTTGAAAAAGAAACAAGATTAGCCGGTTTCTCACCCATAAGTACAGGAGAACAATGGCGGCTCATAATCGCCTCGAATTTTTCACAGTTCATTTCATTCCTCCCTGCTCCGTCATATAGTTAGTTGTGTTTAACTTACGTCTTATCTTATCATTTTAGTTAGCCATTGTCAACTTTTGTTTTGAATATTTTCCCCGGATATTACAAAAACTGTTTTATAGAAATATTTACGAATCTTTTCAAAATATATCTTGACAATTTTAGTTTAATATTGTATAGTAACAATATCAGTAATGATTATTGTTATCGAAGAGAAAGGAGGGTATCATGGCAGCACTGAAATACAGCCGCCAGAGAGAATCCATCAAGGAATTTCTCATGACAAGAAATGACCACCCAACGGCTGATGTTGTGTATGAGAATATGAAGCTCATTTATCCCAAAATCAGTCTTGGCACGGTATACCGGAATCTCTCTCTACTTGCTGATATTGGTGAAATCAAGAAACTCGCCAGTTTCAACGGAGCGGACCATTTTGACGGACGCACCGACCAGCACTGTCACTTCATGTGCAGTCAGTGTCATCGTATTATGGATATGGAAGATTTGGATTTCTGCAATATTCTCGATGATGCAAGCAAAGGTTTTAAAGGCGAAATTCAGGATTACAGCGCCAGATTTTTCGGACTTTGTGAAGAGTGTATAGAAAAAAATAAAAATGGTTAAATTTATACTTGACAAGTCCAGAATAATGTGTTAAATTAAAATAGTAATGATTACTATTATCAAAAACAAAAAATAATTTATATAAAAGAAAAGGAGAACAAAATTATGGCAAAATGGGTTTGTAATGTATGTGGTTATGTTCATGAAGGAGAAACAGCACCGGAGGTATGTCCAATCTGTAAAGCACCGGCAGACAAATTTACAAAACAGGATTCTGAGATGACATGGGCTGCTGAGCACGTTGTAGGTGTTGCACAGGGCGTTAGCGAAGACATTCTTGCAGATTTAAGAGCAAACTTCGAGGGCGAGTGCTCTGAGGTTGGTATGTACCTTGCAATGGCAAGAGTTGCTCACAGAGAAGGATACCCGGAAATCGGATTATACTGGGAAAAAGCTGCTTACGAAGAAGCAGAGCACGCTTCTAAATTCGCTGAGTTATTAGGCGAAGTTGTAACAGACAGCACAAAGAAAAACCTTGAGATGCGCGTTGCAGCAGAGAACGGCGCTACAGCAGGTAAATTCGACCTTGCAAAACGTGCAAAAGCTGCTAACCTTGACGCTATCCATGACACAGTTCATGAAATGGCAAGAGACGAAGCTCGTCACGGAAAAGCATTCCAGGGTCTTCTTGAGAGATACTTCGGTAAATAATAGTTATACAAACTATAAACAATAATAAAAAATCGGAACATATCTGGTTAAAACAGATATGTTCCGATTTTTTTACTCTGTCGTATCTCACTTAGCATTTGACCTTTTCCATTGCCTATTATACAATAACAATATATTATGATTTAATAAAAATATATGATTTTACATTATCGTTAATTTTTACTATTATAAATGAGAAAGGAAACACAATCATGCTGGATTTCAGAGTGGAAACCTTCCTGGAGGTATGTAAGGATTTAAATTTTACCCGGGCAGCACAACGGCTGAACCTGACGCAGCCCGCAGTATCTCAGCACATCAGATGGCTTGAGGAAGCGTACGGAGTTCCTCTCTTTGTATGCAAAGGGAAAAAAATGCAGCTTACTTCTGCCGGAGAAATGCTTAAAAATTCTGCTGCTACCATGAAGCATGACATCATTTCCCTCAGAGAAAAAATGCAGAAAAGCACAGAAAATCAACTGATTAAAATGGGACTTACCCTTACAATAGCAGAATTTGAGATTTCCGGAATTGCCGCTGCTTACTTAAACTACTACCCTTCCGCTTCTCTTCATCTTTCTGTCGCCAACACAGAAGAGCTTCTTCATGAACTGGAAACAGGAAAGATTGATTTTGCACTTGTTGAGGGAAATTTTCCAAGGGATATTTATCATCACGAACTTTATCTGAGAGAACGCTACATAGCTGTCTGCTCTCCCGAAGATTCTCTTGCAAAAGGTGTTTATACACTTGATGACCTGATTTCTCACAGGCTTATCACCCGGGAGGCCGGATCCGGTTCACGAAACATTCTGGAGCATTATCTTCAGATGAAAGGAATGCAGGTAGAAAGCTTTGACTCTCTTGTGGAAGCCGGAAGTATTGGACTGATCAAGCAGCTTGTAGAGCAGGGCTGCGGTATTTCTTTTCTTTACAGAACTGCTGTAAAAAAAGAACTGGCCGAAGGCAGATTGTGTGAAATACAGATGGAAGATTTGGACATTGTTCACGATTTTACTTTCATCTGGAGGAAAAACAGCATTTTTGCAGAAGATTATCTGGAAATCTACGAAAAGCTGAAGCAACAGGAAAATCTACTTTCTATGAAAGATTAAAATGGAGGAAAACGCATGAAGGTATTCGTAATTGGCGGTGTCGCAGCCGGAACAAAAACAGCGGCAAAATTAAAAAGAGAAAACCGTGATGCAGAAGTTACAATTCTCACAAAAGATAAGGACATTTCTTATGCCGGTTGCGGGCTTCCTTATTATGTAGGAAACCTTATTGAAACCCGTGAAGAGCTTGTAGTAAACACACCTGCCAAATTTGCAGGTCTTACCGGCGTAACTGTTCACACAAACAGAGAAGCAGTCTGTCTTGACCCGGCTTCCAAAACCCTTCAGGCGAAAAATCTGGAAACAAATGAAACAGAAACCTACTCCTACGACCGGCTTGTCATTGCAACAGGCGCTTCTCCTGTCATTCCTCCAATTCCGGGAACAGATAAAAAGGGCGTTTTCAAAATGCGTACACCGGACGACGCGGTTTCCATGCGCTCTTACATAGAGACAGAAAACGTGAAAAAAGCAGTCGTGATCGGCGCCGGCTTTATCGGACTTGAAGTCGCAGAAAACCTAAAAGCTCAGGGACTTTCTGTAACAGTGATCGATATTGCATCTCAGGTTATGCCAAACATTCTTGACCCTGAAATGGCTCTTTATGTAAAAAGGCATCTGCAGAAAAACGGCATCCGCGTGATTACAGGTGTAAAAGCAGAAGAAGTTCTGGGAAACGATCAGGTAACAGGAGTCCGCACAGGCACAGGATTCCTTCCATGCACTCTTCTCGCTGTTGCTGCGGGAATCCGTCCCAATACCGGCTTCCTTGCAGATACAGGCATTGAAATGTTTAAAGGCACTATTCTTGTGGACGAACACATGCGTACAAATCTTCCTGATATCTATGCCGCAGGCGATTGTGTCATGGTGAAAAACCGCATTACAGGAGAAGCAAAATGGGCTCCTATGGGTTCTTCCGCAAACCTGGAGGGACGCACTCTTGCACAGGTTCTGGCAGGCAAAGACAAATCCTTTAAAGGCGTTCTCGGAACAGCTGTATGTAAGCTTCCCGGCTTAAACTGCGGACGTACCGGTCTCACGGAAATCCAGGCAAGAGAAGCCGGCTATGACGTGATCACAGCTCTTTCTGTAACAGATGACAAAGCTCATTATTACCCGGATTCTTCTTTCTTTATTACAAAGCTGATCGCAGATAAAACAACACATAAACTTCTCGGCGTCCAGGTATTCGGACCGGGAGCTGTTGACAAAATGGTGGATATTGCAGTTATGGGCATCAACATGAATGCTGCTCTTGAGGATTTTGAAAATGCAGATTTTGCTTACGCACCGCCATTTTCCACTGCAATTCATCCATTTGTACAGGCTGTATACGTTCTTATGAATAAAATTGACGGAACTCTTACAAGTATGACTCCTGCAGAATATTTGGAAGGAAAAGCAGATGACTACCGCATTCTGGATGTAAATCTTGCTCCTTCCATTCCAGGTGCAGATTACATCAATCTTGCAGAAGTAAACGGACCAATTCCTGGAATTGAAAAAGATGAAAAGCTTCTTCTTGTGTGTGCAAAAGGCAAACGAGGATATTTCCTTCAGAACCGCCTGAAACACTTCGGATACACAAATACTGTTGTTCTGGAAGGCGCAACCTTCTTCAATGAAGTTCATGTAAAAAACATTGCTTCTGCGCTTCCTGAAGAAGAAATCAAACGTGTAAAGGGACTTGGTTTCCTTATGGATAAGCGTACAGGAAATCATTTTAACGGACGTGTTATCACAAGAAACGGCAAAATCACAGCAGAAGAAATCCGCGCGATCACAGAAGCTGCACAGCTTTACGGCAACGGGGAAATCACAATGACAACCCGTCTTACCATTGAGATTCAGGGCATTCCATACGAGAATATTGAACCGCTGCGCGAATACCTGGCTCAGGCAGGTCTTACGACAGGCGGCACAGGCTCCAAAGTGCGCCCTGTTGTTTCCTGTAAAGGAACTACCTGCCAGTACGGCCTTATTGATACCTTTGCGCTTTCCGAAGAAATTCATGAACGCTTCTATCTTGGCTATCATGATGTGCTTCTTCCTCATAAATTCAAAATCGCAGTTGGAGGCTGTCCGAATAACTGCGTGAAACCGGATCTGAACGATCTTGGTATTGTTGGACAAAGAGTACCGGAAGTAGATATTGATAAATGTAAAGGATGTAAGAGATGTAAAATTGAAACAACTTGTCCTGTAGGCGCTGCAAAAATGGTTGATGGAAAAATCGTCATTGATTCTGCCATCTGTAACCACTGCGGACGCTGCGTAGGAAAATGTCCGTTTAAAGCATTTGAATCCTCCACTTACGGTTACCGCATCTATATCGGAGGCCGCTGGGGTAAGAAAGTTACCCAGGGACGTTATCTGGATAAGATTTTTACAGATAAAGAAGAAGTTCTTAACACTGTAGAAAAAGCGATTCTTCTCTTCCGCGAGCAGGGAATCACCGGAGAACGCTTTGCAGATACGGTGAACCGTCTCGGCTTTGAAAATGTACAGGAACAGCTCCTCTCTGACAGTCTTCTTGCAAGAAAAGAAGAGAATCTTGCTGCGAAAAAACACTTAAAAGGCGGCGCAACCTGTTAAAACAAAGATACCCCGAAAGGATACCGCGTCCTTTTGGGGTATTTTTATACAGTAACTTATGTATCACTGTTTTGAGACTTTTCCATAGACAGTACCGTCTTTCCCAATCTGTTGTAGATTTCTTCGGCATCCTGCACATGGCGGGCGGTTCCGGCTTCTCCCGGAGCGCCTGCCGTCACAAGAATATATTCCCGTCCCTCTATCTCTGCAAAACTGGCAAGGCAAAGACCAGCCTCACTTGTATATCCTGTCTTTCCTCCCTTTATTTCTCCGCCTGTTACAGCAGTACTTGGAAGGCTTTTAAACATGGTGCTGTAATATGTAATCCCATCCGGATGAATGTTGGTGACTCCGGTAGAATGGCGCGGAGCTTCTATGACTTCCCGGAACGTATCATTTTTGAGGGTATATTTTAAAAGAACCGCCATATCGAGAACTGTACTGTAGTGTTCCGGATTATGAAGACCTGTACTGTCACAGAAATGTGTATTTTTCATTCCAATCTTCGCTGCCTTCTCATTCATCAGCTCCACAAAAGCTTCCTCGGAACCGGAAATATGATCTGCCAGAGCAATGCAGCACTCTGCCCCTGACGGCAGAAGCACTCCGTATATCAGGTCTATAGCCCGCACAGTCTCTCCCGGCTGAAATCCTGCCTGTGTGGCATCCTGCTCATAAAGCCCTGCAAACATTTCCTGAGTGAGAGTGATTTCCTGATTTAAGTCTTTTATCTCCTCGATCGCCAGAATTGCCGTCATCATCTTTGTCATAGACGCAGGATAAATTCTTTCTTCCGCTCTCTCCGCTCCCAGGATCTTTCCGCTGTTTGCCTGCATAAGAACTGCATACGGACTTTGGATTCCGCTTACGTCCAATTCTTTTACAACCGGCTGACTGAATTTTAAAAGCCACTCTCCCACGCCTTTATCCCAGCCTATCATGATAACAAGCGCGGCGATCACAATGATTTCCACGAAAGTACACAGCACAATCCGCCCTGTGTTGCTTTGTTTTTTCCTTCTTCCTCTGCTGCTGCGTCGTCTTCTGTTTCTGCCTCCTGCCGGTGACATAAAATCCCCTCTCTTCTTTCTCTTTTGAAACTATATGATAAAGTTTTATTGTCTGAGGATATTGTAACACAAACCGGAAGATGGTTCATCTAAACAATCTCTAAATAAAAATTGTATTTTATAAGAAACATTCTGCAAACCCTTTTTCTGTCAGAACAGAAGCCTTTGTGAATCCGGCTTTCTTCGCATGATCCACAGCGATACCGTATCCGTATACGATTCCCTCTGCACTGTGAGCATCCGCCGTCACAATAACGCGTCCGCCCATATCATGCCATTCCTTCAGTAAAAAAAGAGCCGGATACGGCGTCTCTCGATAACCTCGCGCCATAGCCCCGGTGTTAATTTCCAGCACTGTCTCTGAAGGACTGACTGTATGAAGCGCCTGCAGCGCAGCTTCTTTATACCACTCTGCATTTTCGTCAAAAAACCGGTTTCCTTCGTTGAACTTTGTGATCAGATCCAAGTGCCCCAAAACAGGAGGATTCAAAGCTGCCATACGGGATACCTGCTTAAAATACATCTGGATCATAGCTTTTATATTTCCGTTAAACGCTTCCTCCCGGCACGCAGCGAATACTTCCTCACTTAAATCTACAGGATAGTACCTGTCCTTTTCCGGCTGAAGATAATGAACGCTGCCAATCCAGTAATCAAATCCATCGCGTACGGCGTCGGAACAAATATCCCACTCCAGCCCGGAAAGCACTTCCATTTTCCCGGAATATGCTTCTCTGAGCTTCATGATCTTTTTTCTGTACTCTGTCATATCACACGGCAGAACGAAGCCCTGATCCTGAGGCGCCGGAGTATGGCTGTGCCCGGATACTCCGTAATATTGAACGCCAGCCTCATATGCCGCCTCCGCCATTTCTTCCATTGTATTTTTTCCATCGCAAAAATCAGTATGTGTGTGAATGGAGCACAGAAACGGCGTCAGCTCTTTCATTTCAGCCTCTCCTGTTTTACTTTGTGATCGATCACATGACGTTTTTCCAGCTCCTTTGTAATATCCTCCATTGTAATTCCCATCTGCACCATCAGAACCATCACATGATAAGTCAAATCTGCTATCTCATATATAGTCTCCTCCTTATCCTGCTTACTTCCGCCGATAATTACTTCCGTACATTCCTCGCCCACTTTTTTCAAAATCTTATCAAGACCTTTTTCAAAAAGATACGTTGTGTAGCTTCCCTCCTGCGGTGCGGTTTTGCGTCCCCGGATCAGCTGGTACAGACCTTCGTAGCTGAACTTTTTCAGCTCTTCCGACAGATAAACCGGCTGAAAAAAGCAGCTTTCTTCCCCTGTATGACACGCCGGACCGTCTTTTACTACCTCTACCACAAGAGCGTCTCCGTCACAGTCTGCGGTAATGCTTACAACATGCTGGACAGCTCCTGATGTTTCTCCCTTTCGCCACAGCTCCTTTCGGCTCCGGCTCCAGAAGCAGGTTCTCTTTTCGTCAATCGTAATAGCAAGACTTTCCCGGTTCATATAAGCCAGCGTCAATACCTGTTTCGTATAGTGATCCTGTACAATCGCAGGGATTAAACCCTGCTCGTCAAATTTTAATTCCATATAAGATTTTCCTCCAGTCAAATGCGCATTTCTACGCCTCTTTCGCTCAGAAAGCGCTTCAATTCTTTTATATCCACCTGTTTTGTGTGGAAAACAGATGCCGCAAGCCCCGCGTCTATTCCGGAATGCGTAAACAGCTCCGCAAAATGCTCCTGATTTCCCGCACCGCCGCTAGCTATGACGGGAACGTGAACTCTCGACGCCAGCTCGTCCAACATTTCCAGGTCGAATCCGTTTTTTACTCCGTCCGTATCAATAGAATTTAAAACAATCTCTCCCGCTCCGTCAGAGACACCTTTTACTGCCCACTCCATAGCGTCTATACCGGTATCCTCTCTGCCGCCTTTCGCAAAAAGATGGAACTTCCCGTCTACACGTTTTGCATCTATGGAGAGAACGACGCACTGATCTCCGTATTTTTTCGCTGCCTCTCCTATCAGCTTTGGATTTGCGATCGCTCCTGAATTTACACTTACTTTATCGGCTCCGCATTTTAATACCCTGTCAAAATCGTCCAGAGTACGAATGCCGCCCCCTACTGTAAGCGGAATAAAAACTTCACCTGCCACCTTGCGAAGGACGTCGTCAAATAAAGCTCTTCCTTCTGCCGAGGCGGTAATATCATAAAAAACCAGTTCGTCCGCGCCTGCTTCATTATAAAAACGAGCCATCTCCACCGGATCTGCCACGTCCTGCAGCCCCTGGAAATTTACGCCCTTTACTACGCGTCCGTTTTTTACATCAAGACATGGAATAATACGTTTTGCTAACATTTGCCCACCTCCCGGATCACCTGATTCAGATTCAGCCTGCCTGTATACAGAGATTTTCCAAGAATCGCTCCGCAGGTTCCCATTTCCTGAAGCTGCTTTAATTCTTCCAGACGGGTGATGCCGCCTGATGCAATTACCTGCAGACCCTTTATCTGCGCCAGTTCCCGGTATATCTCGAGATTTGTCCCCTGCTCCGCACCGTCCCGGCTAATATCCGTATAAATCACAGTTTTTACTCCGGCATCAAAAAGACGGCGGCAAAAATCCACTCCTCTTTCACAGGAAATCTCCTTCCATCCATTGATGGCTACGTACCCGTCTCTGGCATCTACGCCTACTGCAATTTTATCCCCGTAAGTTTGCGCCATACGCGCTGTAAACTCAAAATCTTTTACGGCAATCGTTCCGAGAATGCACCTGCCTACTCCCAGATCCAGATACTGCCGGATTCTCTCTTCTGTTCGTATTCCGCCTCCGACCTCTATATACAATCCGCCCTGTTCCGCAATGCTTTTAATGGAGGAAAAATTAATGGGCGCGCCCTCTCTCGCTCCGTCCAAATCTACTACATGAAGATATTTCGCGCCCTCCTCAATAAATTTTTTTGCTGCCGCACAGGGATCGGCGCCGTAGACGGTCATCTGTTCATAATCGCCCTGATAAAGGCGCACAACCTGTCCGCCGCATAAATCAATGGCAGGAAAAATCTGCATTTTTATCCCTCCTTACAACTCTGAAAATGCCTTTAAAATCAAAAGCCCGGTATCTCCGGATTTTTCCGGGTGAAACTGTGTTCCCCACACATTCCCCCTCCGGACGACACCTGTCACAGGCACGTTTCCATACATGGAAACAGCCAGCGTACTCTCCTCGCAATGAGCGGCATAATAGCTGTGTACATAATAAACATATGCGCCATTTTCTATATAGCGAAATAAAGGATCGTCTTTTTTTATTTCCAGACGGTTCCAGCCCATATGCGGAACCTTCAGGTTTTTGTCTGTCAAAGCCCCCTTTAAATCCTCCACCTGCCCCGGAATCAATCCAAGACCTTTATGAACTCCATATTCCATACTCGTATCAAAAAGGAGCTGCATTCCCAGACAGATTCCAAGAAGAGGCTTTTTCTCTGCCTCTTTTTTCAATACGGGAACAAGCCCCGCTTCCTCTAATTTTGCCCTTGCGTCTCCGAACGCTCCCACTCCCGGGAGAATGATCCTGTCTGCCGCCTGAAGCCTGTCAGGATCTCCCGTAATCTCCGCCTCAAGCCCCAGAGCTTTCAGACTGCCCGACAAAGAAAATAAATTTCCCACACCATAATCTAAAATCGCTATCATATTCTCACCCTGCCTTACAATATTCCCTTTGTACTTGGAATCTCATCCTTATGTTTCTCATCTATGGAAACTGCCATCTTAAGAGCACGTCCCATTCCTTTAAAAACCGCTTCTATAATATGATGCGTATTTTCTCCTGCAAACTGGCGTATGTGAACAGCCCCCGGACAGCTGCGCACAAAGGACAGCCAGAACTCTTTTACAAGTTCTGTATCAAAATCTCCTGCTTTCGTACACGGCAGTTCCACAGACCAGCCAAGAAAAGCCCGCCCGGAAAGATCGCAGGCACATAAGATCAGGGTTTCGTCCATAGGAAGAAAAAACTGTCCGTAGCGGACGATTCCTCTTTTTTCTCCCAGCGCTTCCGTAAACGCCTGACCCAGACAAATGCCAATATCCTCCACTGTGTGATGATAATCTACATACGTATCCCCTTTGCAGCGTACTGTCAGATCCATGTCTCCATGCCGGGAAAATAATTCAAGCATATGATCCAGAAATCCGCAGCCTGTGGAAATATCCGCCTTTCCTGTGCCGTCCAGATTCAGCGTAAGCTGAATCTGCGTTTCCCGGGTGTTTCGTTGAATTGAGCTGCTGCGCATATCAGATTCCTCCTTCTTCCTGTAAAATGCGGGAAATTTCAAAAATCAGTGTTTCCATCTGTTCCTTTGTTCCAATCGTGATTCTGAGATAATCAAAAATACGCTCTTCCGGAAACCAGCGCACCAGGATTCCCCGCTCCTTCAGTTTTTGATACAATTCTCCTCCTGAAATTTTATGGGATTTTGCAAATACGAAATTCGCTTTTGAAAGCAGCACGGAAAATCCCAGCTTTTCCAGTTCAGCCGTTGTCCACCTCCGGTTTTCCATAATCGTATGACAGCATTTCTTAAAATACGCCTCGTCCTCCACTGCCGCAATCCCTGCCGCCATTGTCATACGATTTACGTTATAAGGATTAAAGCTGTATTTTACCCGGTTCATCGCCTCAATAAGCGGCGCGCTTCCCAACGCATAACCAAGTCTTGCCCCTGCAAGCTGACGGCTTTTTGACATTGTCTGAACCACAAGGAGATTTTTATACCGGTGTATAAGAGGCACACAGCTTTCTCCTCCAAAATCCACATACGCCTCGTCCACAAGAACGACTCTCTGCGGATCAGCTCTCAAAAGCTTCTCTATTTCCTCACCCGAAAGAGAAATTCCCGTGGGCGCATTTGGATTTGCAATTACGATCATTCCGGGAAAATCAAGGTATTTATCCATATCCATCGTAAAATCCTCCCGAAGAGGAATAATATGCGCCTCAAGTCCGAACAGAGCTGTCTGCGCCTTATAAAATCCATATGTAATATCTGCATAAGCCACAGGTTTTCCTTCTCCGCAGAAAGCCCGGAAAGCAAATGCAAGTATTTCATCCGAGCCGTTTCCCGAGATTATATTTTCCGGCTGCACTTTATACCACTCTGCCAGTACCCTGTGCAGGTTTTTACAGGAAGGGTCTGAATACAGATTCAAACGCTGCACCTGCGCTTCCATTACTGCCCGGATAACCTTCTCTGACGGTGGAAACGGACTTTCATTTGTATTTAATTTCATATATTCCTGATTCTGAGGCTGCTCTCCCGGAGTATAAGGCGCTAACCGAAAAACCTCCCTGGAAATAAAACCAATCATAGTGAAACCTCCCTGCCATAGCTGTAAATCACTGTTCGATTATATTCTCACTGCTCAATCACATCTTTCAGTTTCTTTAAAAGCTCTTCTATTTCCTTACCCTTCATCTGGAAGCTGGCACGATTGGCAATAAGCCGTGCGGAAATGGGCATGAATTTTTCCATTACTGTCAGATGATTTTCTCTCAGTGTTTTTCCTGTTTCCACAATATCCACGATCACATCGGAAAGCCCCAGAAGCGGAGCAAGCTCAATGGAACCATTCAATTTGATAACATCTATATTTCTTCCCTGCGCTCCGTAATATCTTTTTGTAATATTCACAAATTTCGTAGCTACCCGAAGCGTCCGTCCCGGATCATCTTTAAAATCTTCTCTCCCCGCTACGCACATATAGCATTTTCCGAGCCCTGTGTCCAGAAGCTCGTATACATCTGCTCCTGATTCCACTAAAATGTCTTTTCCCACAATTCCGATGTCTGCGGCTCCGTGTTCCACATAAATGGTGACGTCGCTCGGCTTCACAAGAAAATATCGAATTCCCGCCTCCGGATTTTCCACTACCAGCTTTCTTGTATCGTTGTAATTTTCCGGACAGCCGTATCCCACAGATGCCAGCATATTATACACTTTGTCGCCAAGCCTTCCCTTTGGCAGCGCCACATTCAGCATAGCCGGTTTTTTTTCTTCCCTGTCTCTGTCCGGCTGATTTAAGGCATCAAGGTACAGCGCATACCCTACTGCCCGCGTGCCGGGACGAAACTGCGCTGCCAGAGGATCGTAACGGCCGCCTTTCAAAACTGCTCCCGGCAGTCCTTCCAAAAATCCCTGAAGCACAATTCCATTATAATATTTCATATCGTTTACAAGAGAAAGCTCCAGTTTTAAGCGCTCCGTCTGTCCTGAAAGCGCCTGACATAAGGTGCGAAGCTCGGACAGCGCCGCTCCCATAGCCGAATTGAGCGCCAGAACTTCCGCATTTTCCAGAACCTCCTCCCACGGACCGGACAATTTGCCCAGTTTACAGAGAGCGTCGATTCCCTGTTTTGAAAGACCGGCATCTGCCGCAAGCTCCTGCAGATCATGCCAGTTTCTGTTCTGGATACAGGTAAATAACTGAGGGCGGATCGCCTCCGGCGCACCTACCGCATCTAAAAGTCCTGTAACAAAACCCATATGACTGACTTCCAGCACGTATTCCTTTCTGGTAAGCGCAAGGCTCTGAATCGCCAGAGATACTGCCTGCGCCGTCACTTCATCATCTACATTTCCGATACATTCCACTCCCATCTGACTGATTTCCTGAAATGTGTGGCTCTCCTGACTCGGCCTGTATATTTTTTCCTGATAATAAAATCTGCCGCAGCCATTTTTTTCAATCCTGGCATTTTTTGCAATAGAGAGCGTCACGTCCGGTTTCAGCGCCAGAAGGCGCCCGTCCAGGTCTGTAAATGTGATCAACTGGTCAGAGGGCAAAAAACGGCGGTTTTCCTGATACAGACTATATTCTTCAAACCGTCCCATATGATACTGCTGAAAGCCTGCTTTTTCATATAACATTCGTAATTGCAAAGAAACCCGCTCCCGGGGTTTTAAGAAATTAAGATCCAGTTCCATATGTACTCCTCCTGCAGTATTTGTTTTTTCATATTCTACTTTATTATATTAGAAAAGTAAAGCGCTAATTTAATAAATTTACAGGAGTTCCATCCTGATTTCGGCAGCTCTTGCATGTGCTGCAAGTCCTTCTCCGTGTGCCATACGTGATACAAGCGGTGCGATTTCTCTCATTGCACCCGTCTGATAACGCTGAAATGTACACACTTTTAAGAAAGTTCCGACCCAGACTCCTCCTGTATAACGGGCAGCCTTCACTGTAGGAAGCGTGTGGTTTGTACCTGACGCATAATCTCCGAATACTTCCCCTGTCTCCTGTCCAATAAAAAGAGAGCCGAAGTTTACAAGTTCCGGAAGAACACTTTCATCTTTTAAAATCACCTCCAGATGTTCCGGCGCATAATCATTTACAAGGGCAACTGCCTCCTGCAGACTGTCTGCCAGCACAACTTCCCCGTAAGACTCCCATGATTCCGATGCAATTCCAGCCGTTTCCAGCGTTTGCAGCTGTTCCCGGACGCACTTTATCACTTCCAGTCCGAGTTTTTTACTGGTAGTCACAAGGATACTCTTCGCAAGCCGGTCATGCTCTGCCTGAGCCAGCATATCTGCCGCCAGAATACGGGCATCTGCACTTTCATCTGCCAGAGCCAGAACTTCGCTTGGCCCTGCAAAAAAATCAATTCCCACCTGTCCGTAGCACTGTCTCTTTGCTTCTGCCACATACTGATTGCCGGGTCCCACAATTACATCAACCGGTTTTATCTGCTCCGTTCCATATGCAAATGCCGCAATCGCCTGTGCGCCTCCGACAACGTAGATTTCATCAGCGCCTGCAATGTCCATAGCTGCCAACGTCTTATAGTGTATTTTTTCTGTCCCCTTAACAGCCGGAGCACAGGCAATTACCCTCCGGACACCGGCAGCTTTTGCAGGAATAATGAGCATAAGCGCTGTGGAAAACAAAGGATAGGAGCCTCCCGGTACATAGCAGCCGCATGAGGAAACGGGTATGACGCGATGTCCCAGACTGGAATCTGGAATTGCAGAAAATCCTTCCAAGTTTTTCAGGCAGTCACGCTGCGCTTCTGCAAAGGCACGGATATTCCCGGCCGCCTGGCGCAGATCTTCCAGTTCCTGCTCACTCATCTTTTCATATGCCTCATCAATTTCCTGTTGTGCAACTCGAAATTCTCTGCGGGAATTCCCGTCAAAACGCGTATTGTATTCCAGAATGGCTTCGTCACCGGATTTACGGATATTATGAATGATTTCTGAAACCTGCCTGCTTCGCTCTTCTTCCTCCTGCGCCGGACGAATCATTCCTTTTTTCAAATATTCCATTATCGTACTCCTCCTCTGTCTAGTTTTGATATGAATATTTTATCGCATTTCCGTGTTAAATTGTCAAGGTTTTTTTAATTAGACTGAGCATTTAGCCATTCAAATATATTTTCATACATTTCCGCCTGCTGATTTCCCCCGCCCTCATTTGAAGGTATTGTTCCAAAATATTTTGTATCTTCCGATTTTTTTACAGTTTCCGGATTCTGTACCCTTGTCACCTGATTATTAAATAAATATATCCATGACCAGTGCCCCATATACGCGGCATTTACGTCGTCCTCTCCCTCTACAGTCTCAAAAACTGAAAGCCACGCATTCTCTGCTCCAGCCAGAAGCAGCTCCCGGTAAGCCGGAAGAACAAAATTTACGGGATTTACTACTGTATCGTCTATGCTCACAGTAAACCAAACAGGCTTGTTCTTTATCTGCTCAACTTTTTCATCTGTAAACCAGCGTCTCTCCGTCAATTCACTTTTCTCACGCTCATAAAAGGAATATGCCTCACAAACCGGATATGCCGCCGCGAAATAATCGGCATTTTGAATCAGCATATTCATTGTCATATATCCTCCGTTAGAGCAGCCTCCAATATAAATCCGGTCTGTATCAATATCCTCTCTTTTATTCACATAATCCTGAATTGCATCCATAAGTATTTCGGAATATTTCGAAATACCGCTTCCTTCCCCATTTGTCCCATCTCCCTCATCCATCCAATAAGTAGGAGTCTGAACTGCAAGAACGTAAGCACCTGTTTCACTTCCTGCATGAAAATACTTCTGAATTTCTTCTTTTGCCAGAGCAGTGACTTCATTACCAAGAATCGCAATATCTGCGTCTGTTCCGCCCTCTCCCTGTCCGTGAAGCCAGATAAGGAGCGGATTTTTTTCTCCGCCGGAAAGTGATTCCGGCTCATATGCAGCTATTTGCAGAGTTAATTCCTCCAACTCCTTGGTATGAGGATTTTCGTATTTTCCGCTATAAGTATCTCGAAAAGCAAAAAGTTCCGTATCCTCGCATACTCTCTGAGAAATGCAGTCTTTCTGAAATGCCAAAGATACTTCCTTATCATTTGCCTTAATTTTTCCATCTATAATAACTTCATAAGTCTCCATCCATTTATTATGCATTGTCTCAACCTGTAAAAAAAATGGAGAGCCACTGGTTTTATATGTAGTTTCCATCTCAATCGTTAAATAAGAAGAAGCGCCTTCTGCTTTTGCTCCCTTTGGGGTACTTAAAAATATATCCGTTATTTTTCGCTCTGCTCCTGCAGTAAAAATACTGCATTCCACCTCTTCTATCTGAGAAATCTCCTGATTCATCTGCAAAATCACCTTTGGTACACCCGGTCCCCATTCATACCCTTTTACATATATAAATGCGTCCGCCACTCCCAAAGAACTTATACTACTTTCCATTTTTTTTGCACCTCCTGTACTTTCCTTTGCCTCTATATCCACAACATATGAAGTTCCGGGTACTCCGACAAGCATCCCAAGCAGAAGTACTTTAAAAATATATTTTTTCTTAAACAGCATAACCATACCTCCAATATAAAATCAATACTATTTTCTTAAAAAAAAGGCGCACTAATCTCTTAGTACGCCACCTTTTTATTCTGTCACTTTCGGTGTTTCCGGGAATATAATCTTATTCACAAAGAAAAATACCACCATGGAAACTCCGCCATTCAGAACAGTTGTTCCAATATTATAAATGAAATCAGGCACAAAAATGCCTGCCACTGCCACCCATACGCAGTTAATTGAGTTTACGATACAAGTAATTACACAGAAAGCAGCCGCATACCATGCAATCTGTTTTCCTGTGTTTCCTTTGCTGCGGAATACAAAATGCTTCTGAATCGGGAAATTAATACACTCTCCGATAATCATTGCTGTCATATATGCCATAAAATATGCTAATCCACCGTGCGCCTGGTCATATCCCAAAATATTCCACTGAAAAGTTTCCCCAAACAGGGTAACGGAAATTCCCGGCCATCCGAAAGACTGGTCTCCCATTCCCACAAATACATGTGGAAGAAACTGAAGCATAAAATATTTCAATACCGTTATTAAATTGGAGACGATGACAAATAAACCGCCTTCTCTCACCCATTTCGCGAGCTTCGGATTTTTTGTCTCAAAAACTTTCCATATATTCATTTTTTCAGCCTCCTACTTCTCATTCTTTAACAGTGTTTCATATTTTTTATTTTCCCGCATATTTCGGAAAAATCCGCCAATCACACCTGCCAGGCCACGGAAAAAATGTCCGTTGGCAGCCGTCACCATAGATTCCGTCATCTCTCTTGATACCATTCCGCCTGTCATTTTACAGATTGCACGGAAAGGCATATTATAAATAAACAGGGTATTCAAATCCGGTACGCCTTTTTCCACAGATTTATCCAGTCTCTTCTGAAGAACCTTGTAGATGAAACGGCAAAGTCCGTTTTTGGCATCCTTCATCTGGCAAAGAGCATCATTGACATCAAGCGGTCCTACTTTTTCTTCCGGAAGAACATCTCCGTAGAAAATCTGAAATTCCTCGTAATGTACATTCCTCACAAGACCTGCTTTATAATTGGGAAGTTTTTCAATATCATAAGGAAGCACTTCTGTTGTCCCCTGCTTCTCCAGTTCCGCTGTGAGCTTTATATCTGCACTGGAAGCGCCTATCATGACGGTATAAATGCCGCCCTCCACTTCCCACTGGTTTGTCTTCGTATTAAAATACCGGAAGGTTTTATCATCAAATTCGATTTCCACCTCTCTGGATTCTCCTGCTTCCAGCCATACTTTTGCAAAACCCTTCAGTTCCTTTTTCGGTCTTACAAGCCCGGATTCCTGTTTGCCCACATACATCTGAGCAATTTCAGCGCCTGCACGCATACCTGTGTTTGTAATAGTAAAGCGAACGCCCGTATCTGTCAGCACAAGTGAATCATAGGAAAAAGTAGTATAGGACAGTCCGTATCCAAAAGGAAACTGTACTGCAACACCAGCTGTATCATAATATCTGTACCCGATAAATGGTCCTTCTCTGTACTGAAGATTTCTGTATTTTTCATCTGCATAATTAAACATGGAGCAGTCTGCATATGCGAACGGATATGATTCTGCCAGCTTTCCTGTTGGAACTTCTTTTCCTGTGAGGAGGTCAAGAAGAGCGCTTGCGCCGGCCTGTCCTGTAAGATACCCATGAAGAAGAGCAGTAAGCTTATTCAGCCACGGCATTTTCACTGCGGAGCCTGCAGACATCACGCCAACTATATTAGAATTAAGAACAGCCAGTTTGTTAAGCTCTTCTATCTGATATTCCGGAATATCCATAGAGGTTCTGTCTGCACCCTCTGATTCCGCAATCTCATCAAGCCCGAAGAAAAACAGCACAACCTCCGCCTCTTTTGGGTCTTCCACAACTTCCAGATTGTAATTCCTGATTTCCTCTGCAACTGTCTCCACCTTTGTTGCATTTACCTGAGAAGAGCCAGAGCCCTGATACCTTGGTTTATTTACAAATGGTCCTTTTAAAGCAACCTTTGTTCCTTCTTTTAAAGGAAGAATCCCTTTTTCGTTTTTCAGAAGCACAGCGCTCTCTGCTGCCGCCCTGCGCGCAAGTCTGTGATGAGCCTCCTTGTCAAAATCCTTCTGCTCATTTTTGCTGAAATAAATTGATGCCTCAATAATCGGCTCTATTGCCCGGTCAATTTCCGCTTCTGTTATTTTTCCAAGCTTCAAATCCTCCAGAAGACCTCTTGCGGAATCCAGTCCCGGATTTGGCATTTCCACATTTGACTGACATTTCACACCTTCTGTATGGTTATTGCTGGCGCCCCAGTCTGTAACCACAATTCCGTCAAAGCCCCATTCTTTCCTTAAAATGTCAATAAGCAAATGCTCATTTTCATTTGCATATTTTCCATTCACCTCATTGTAGGCAGACATGATGGATTTTGCTTTTCCTTCTTTTACTGCAATTTCAAAAGCAGTAAGATAAATTTCCCGAAGTGTTCTCTCATCCACTACCGCATTCATAGCCATGCGTCTGTATTCTCTGGAATTTACTGCAAAATGCTTCGGACACGCATACGCATGTCTGCTCTGGATTCCTCTTACGTAAGCTGCTGCCATTTTTCCTGCAAGAACAGGGTCCTCTGAAAAATATTCAAAATTTCTCCCGCAAAGAGGAGAACGTTTCATATTCAGTCCGGGTCCAAGTACTACATTTACTCCCTGGGCAACCGCTTCCTTGCCGAGAGCCTCTCCTATCTTTTCTCCAAGAGCAGGGTCCCAGCTGTTAGCAGTTGACGCAGCCGTCGGAAAACATGTAGCCGGAAGAGATTCGTTAAGACCCAGATGGTCTCCTGCCCCCTCCTGACGGCGCAGACCATGAGGTCCATCTGAAAATGTTATGGAAGGGATTCCAAGTCTTGGAATATCTCTTGATTCCCATTCATTTTTTCCGCTTAACAGTGCCGCTTTTTCTTCTATTGTAAGTTGTGAAATAATATCCTTTACTTCCATCGTTTCCTCCATCGTAAAAGGGACTATCGTTTTATTTTACGCGACAGTCCCCCTTAAAAATCTTACTCTGTTTCCTGTTTTAATCCTTTTTTTCTTTTTCGCAGGTAATGTACGAGTACAAACAATGCAATGCCACCGATTACGATACCACCGGTTACATTTACTTTCAGGAAGATCTTATCCATATTGGACATTCCTCCAATCGGATCTTCACTGCCTGCATAAGCGCCGCTGTTTACGATTGTATACATAATGTTTTTACATGCTTTACGCATTGCCAGAACAGCTGTTGCGCTTCCTTCGAATCCCTTAATACAAAGCTCAAATGGTTTTAAATAAATTTCACGGATTGCCTGCTCGGAAGCAAAGGTAAGAAGGAAAGCCTCTCTGTTGCATTCCTGGTCGTTGACTGCAAAATGTTTGATATACGGATACACACCTTTTGTCGCTGCTCCGTTCACCTGATTCATAGCCAGATAACCGGCAAGTACACCATCCTCAGAGTAGTACTCAAAGTTACGTCCGCCAAATGCAGAACGATGCGTATTCATAGCTGGGCCATACCAGCCATAGTTTTTAACATCTGCAAATTCCTGTCCCATGGACTCTCCTGTCTCATAAGCGAGTTCTTTATTCCAGGTCTGAGCCAGAAGCACCTCACATGGATACGGAGTTCCGTAAGTCTTTGTCACAAAGTTATTAAGACCTGCAGGTCCGTCACAGTCTGAAGTTGCAATTTTACCTACTGACTGAATTTCAGCTGTCTGCCATCCGCCTACATTAATCATCGTAGACATATCTTCAAAGCTCATCTGGTCCAAAAGCTTATCCCACTTTTCATCATCATAATCCACACCTTTTAAATCAAACAGTGTAAGATTATTGTCTGCTCCAAGTACAGGCATCTCGTCATCCGGATTATCATATTTTGTGCTGTCATAAATACCAAATGTATTTTCCTCTACAGCTGCGCGCAGTTCATCAGACATGGTGCGCTGCTCTTCTGCAGGTCTTGCCCATGAAGCTCCTGCATTTTTGAATCCATCTGCACGGGAAAGCTCAATAAAGTCTCCACGTGTGTAATCTTCAAATACATTTACAGGTGTTGTCTCGTCTGTAGAGCGTCCTTCCTCGCTGTAATTAATGTCTTCCTCTACTGTAAACTTCTCTTCTGCAATTACCGTATGAGAATCAGAGCGAACAGAAACCGCATATTCTCCTGCTTCCAGAATATATCCGCCGCCTTCTACTTTAATTTCACCGGAATCGTAAGAAGCCATATCTTCTTTATTAATCTCAAAAGAAATTTTCTGAGATTTTCCCGGCTCCAGAAGTTCTGTTTTCTCAAACTGCACAAGATTTACAGAAGATTTTTCAATACCGCCGTTTGTATAAGGCGGTGTGTAATAAATCTCTACTACATCCTTGCCTGCTACTTCTCCGGTATTTTTCACCTCAACATCAAAGGAAATGGTATCTCCATTATCCTTGAAATTTGTCATAGTCTTTTCAAAGGTTGTATAGCTTAAACCGTATCCGAAAGGATACTGCACATAGCTGTCGTAATCAATAAGTCCCTCTTCTGCTGCTGTTTCGCAGAATTTATATCCCACGTAAATGCCTTCCACATAATTTACAAAAGAAATATTTCCTTTATATGTAGCATCTGCTTCCAGTGCCTGTGCTTTCAAATCATCTACATTTGTATATGGAATATTTCCGATATTGTTAATATAATGTGCGGAAAGTAAATCTTTCACATATGTATCTGCTGTTTTTCCAGATGGATTTACAGAACCGTTAAGAATCTCTCCCAGCGCGGAAAAACCTGTAGAACCTGCTCCCGGTGCAAGAAGAACAGATTTAATCTGCTCATACTCGTCTACCCATCCAAGCTCCATTGTATTGTTTGCATTAATCACTACAATTACATTTTCAAATTCGGAGCAGACCTTTTCTACCATCTGTTCCTCAGTGACGGAAAGCTCCAGATAGGACTCTCCCTCCTCGAAATCATCATAAGAACCGTTATTTGTGTAAGTAGCATTCATATAACGCCAGTTTGCAGGTGCATTGGAAGTAGAAAGTCCCTGATTATATGTGCCGTTTATAACTGCATTCATATCTGTCGGAAGGTCTGCACCTTCGCCTCCCGGACGTCCGATTACAATAACTGCTGTATCGGAAAAGTCTTTTGCCCCTTCCATAAGCTCATCTGTATAATGGCTCATATCCGGCTCCGGTAAGGACCAGTCCTGTGCAGACATGGAAATAACCGGTCTCTGGTCATAATAGTCTGTGTACATTTTGGAAAGATTTTCGTTTGTCTCAAATCCTGCATCCTGTAAAGACTGTAAAATACCGACAGCACCTTCGGAGTGAGAACCTGCGGAACCAGTTCCTCCAAATACAGGATTCGTAGAATCCCATCCGAATACGTTCAGATTTTTCACATCAGAAGATAAAGGAAGAAGCCCTTCGTTTTTAACAAGCGTAATACCTTCTTCTCCGATTTTTTTAATAGTCTCTTTACTTCCTGCAATCGTTTCCTCTGAAAATTCTGCTTTTGACGCATTTAAAAATCCGGAAACATTGGAATACATTGGACCATAACAAATGGAATTAATAATAATCAGGATTGCAGCCAGAAATGCCATAAAAGCTTCTATACGAACGACTGCGCGAAGACCTTTTTTTACAAAATGGGCAAGTCCCATAACAAGGACAAGGACCACTGCCGCCACAACGATTCCGTAAATGTATCCCTGCAGCTGCGTAAGGTAAGATATAAGATCCGCTTCACTGACACCCAGGCTGTACATAAAAGGTCCCAGAAGTTTAACTAATAAATCAACCATTTTTTCCTTTCTTCTCCTTTAAAATAATCATTTATCCGGCAGAACCGCAGAAACCGGACTGCGGTTCAAGCCAGAAACCCGGCAAAGATTTCTCTCTGCCGAGTCACATACTGAATATTGGCAATACTTTATTTTAATAAATTATTTATTTGCTTCTGCATATGCTGCATAATCAAAGTTTGTTACTTTTGTAAGCGGCTCTGCTGTATATTTTGCTGTACGCTCATCATCAATCTTGCCGGACCAGTTCATACCAAATGCAAAATCATAAGTATTTCCATTTGCATCTGTGTAGCATTCCATATCTCTCGGAACATCTTCTAACTGTGCTTCTACTGCTTCCATAGATACCGGCTGCTGGAATACAAGGAGTCCGCTTGGCTCTGTCTGTCCAAGAATAACCTCTGCAATCACATTTTCGCGCTGTTCATTGTAATTTACAAGAATAACGTCTGCTAACGGCTCTACTTCATTCCATACCATTCCGCGCTCCATTTTCATAGATACGATTACCGGAACATCACCAGCTGCTTCTGCTGCATACTGAAGAGCTTCCAAGTCTCCATAGTTAGCACATTCATGAGCAGCAACACCTTTGTAAGAACGGTTTTCCTTTGTTCCGTCTTCCAGAGTTTTTCCGGCAATAGAAGTTTCACGTGCTGTATCTGCTACATACTCGCCATACTGTAAGGATGCCGGATACCAAACCTGCTCTGTTCCTTCCGGAACCGGAGCTCCGCCAAATGCACCTGTTAACAGAGATTCATAAGAAGGTACATATGCTCCGCTCATGCCAACGAGAACATAATCACATGCTGCAATATCTTCTGCTGAAGCACGGGTTAAATCTTCTTTTGTATAAGCTTTGTTTCCTTCTTCATCTGCTTCACCTGTAGGCTCTCCAAGTGTATCTGTTACAACGTTGAAGTACTGTCCCAGTTCTTCCAGGTCCATACCAGGCTCCCATGTTGCCGGACCTTCAGATATGCCGCTTGTCCATGCTGCGCTGAAACCAGTGTTGTATACATATGGTACGTATACAGTTGGCTTTTCAGAAGCTGCACCTTCTGCACTGATTGTTCCGTCGTTTTTCAGCATAACAACAGACTGTTTCTGTGCCTCATGTGCAAACTCTTTTGCAGAATCGCTGTTGACAACGGTATCTGCATAAGCTGTATCGCTGTAAGGCTGTTCAAACATTTCAAGATTCATCATTGTGCCTACGAATTTTTCCGCTGCACTGCGCATGATTTCGTCAGCTTTCTCCTGTCCGTCGCGCTCTACAAGGATGTTGTATGCTTCTACAGCCTTATCAACATCGCTGTATCCGCCAAGAAGGTTTGCTCCTGCTTCCCAGCTTGTTGCAATACGGTCTGCTTCTTCCAGAGATTCAGCGCCCCATACTCCTGCAAACTGGTATACACCCCAGTCCGTAATCTTCAGTCCGTCAAATCCGCCTTCTTCAAGCATGTTATTAAGGTAAGGATTATAAACTCCTGCCCATTCTCCGCCAAGAGGATTTCCTTCCGCATCTACATCAATTGCGTACTCTGTCATAATACCGGAAGTTCCTGTTTTTCCCGGAAGATTAAATACACCATCAAAATAAGTAATCAGATGAGCTTCCAGATTATTTCCCGGAAATACTGCGTATCTTCCGCCATTTGCATGGTCGTCACGTCCGCCTTCTGTGGAGCCTGCACCTGCAAAATGTTTTGTAAAGCAGTAAACAGATTCATTTCCCCATCCAAGGTCTTCACCGTTTTCATCATATGTAGACTGCATTCCATTTACGTATGCAGTTGCAATATCAAGTGTAAGCTGTGGGTCTTCTCCATAAGTACCGCCTGCACGGTTCATAATCGGAGATGCAATGTCCACCTGCGGTCCGAGAAGTGCAGATACACCGGCTGCACGATACTGTTTTGCTGTTTCCTGTCCAATTTCAGCCGCCAGCTCAGAATTCATAGTGGAAGCAAGAGAAAGTGTTTCCGGAAGACCTGAGATACCTGAAGGGTCAATGGAAATCATTGCCGGAATACCATAAAAACTCTTCTCTGCCACTTCCTGAATTGCATTTGCCCATTTTGCATGAGCAGAACCTCCCTGGGAAATCTGACGTGTAACACCACCGCGTCCTCCCTGCATCAGGTAAGTATAAGAACCATCATCTTCTTTTAAAGGCTCTGTTGTAAAGTCTCCCCAGCCGCCATGTGTAAGCACTGCTGCGATTTCCTCACCTTTCATCTGACCTGCCAGATTATCTGCACGTTCCTCTGTTTCCAGTCTCCAGTCCTCATAAGCATCCAGCTCGCCATTCTGGTTCATATCTTTAAATGCGTATCCATCTACCTCAATCAGTTTTACTCCGGATGTCTGAGATAATCCAAGTGTATCTCCGCCCTCATTTTCAACCTTAATCCAGTTATCATCTGTAACTGTAATTGTATATTTTGCATCCTTACTCGGAACAATTCCGCCTGGAGTATCTGCATCTGCCTCTTTTTCTGCCTGTTTGTACGGGTCGTCTGTCGCTGCTTCTGCCTGCTTATATGGGTCATCTGCTGCAGCAACTGGTGAAACAACACCGCCTGCTGTTAAGCTCAATGTCAGCATTAACGCCATTAATCGCTTTGTTCTCTGTTTCATAATATTTTTTCCTCCTTTGCCCTGGAACAAAACTCAGTCCTTTTTTATATGAATGGATTTTAACATAAATTTGACAGTCTGTTTTACTTTCTGCACAAGCTGTTGTTTTTTTGCATTAATTGTCACTTGCACAGAGCTTTTAAAATCTATATAATATAAGAAGTATAAATCGCAGACAATACCAGGGACAAAATCAACAGCATAAAAAGGAGTACAACCATGATAAGAATTGCAATCGTGGAAGACGAAGAAACATATATTAATCAGTTTACAGAATATCTGCAGAATTATCAAAAGACTACAAATGAAGAGATTGATGTCACTGTATATCGCGATGGAGACGAAATTACTTCGAAATACAAATCACAATATGACATCATTCTGACGGACGTGCAAATGAAATTTATAGATGGCATGACTGCTGCTCAGGAAATTCAAAATGTGGATTCCAAGGTCATTATCATTTTTATCACAAATATGTCTCAATATGCCATTCACGGATATAAAGTAGGCGCTCTGGACTACATCCTGAAGCCGGTTTCATACTTTTCCTTCTGTAAACACATAGGGGAAGCTATTGCGCGGCTGAAAAGACGAAGTAGCAATTATATAACCATCTCTGTAAAAGGGGGACTGCTCCGTCTGGATACATCTGATATTTACTATATTGAAAGTCAGGGACATAGCCTGCTCTACCATACCCACAGCGGAACCCATATTTCTTCCGGAACTATGAATGCAGCAGAAAAACAACTGGAAGGTTATGGATTCTCAAGGGGAAATAAAAGCTATCTTATCAACCTTGCATATGTAGATGGCATTCAGGATAAATGTGCGCAGGTAAAAGGGGAACTTCTTCAGATAAGCCGTCCCCGGCAAAACGCATTTCTACAAAGTCTTATGAAATACTGGAGTGAACATTAAAATAATATGGGGACTTTGTACTACAGATTATTTTATCTGTGTACAAAATCCCCATATTGCTTTTTTATACAGTTTTGCCTATTTCCAAAAGCACTCGCACTTTAAACCAGCCTTCCTGTAATGTAATGGTCATAGCGCCGTTATATTTCTCCGCCACCTTCTGAATTGATTTCAAGCCGAAACCATGACGGATTTTATCGCTCTTCGTAGTACCGGGAAGTACCCGGTTCTTTTCTATCTCCAGTTTATTTTCACTGTAGTTTTCACATTCAATAATAATAAACCCCTTATGCTGTCTCACAGACAAGTTGATCAATCTTCTCTCTTCAATTTGAACCTGCTGTGTTGCCTCAATTGCATTATCAAGAATATTTCCAAACAAAGAACAAATATCTTTTACATGAATATCCGATAACGCTTCTCCGTCTACCATTGCCTGAAGTATGATTCCACGTCTTTGGCACAATAAAGTTTTAGTTGTGAGAATAACATCCAGTACCTGATTTCCCGTATCCATAAAGGTTTCCTGAACAGCCAGTGCCTGTTCCATATCTGCCAGAACTTCATGACATCTTGCCGGATTTTCTTCTCTTTTCAGAACCGCCAGATAATGTTTCATGTCGTGCATTTCTTTGCGCAAAAGCTCTGAATTTTCCACAGCCGTCCTGTATTGCTCATACTGTTTTTTAAACAGTCTGTTGATTTCATCATTTTCCATCTTAACAGCCAGCTCGTTTTTCCGCCCCATCTGTGTCATCAGCATCAGCATTCCGCTGAAATCTACCAATGTACGAACATACAACAGATTTCCCTGTGCTGAAATGGGAGTGTCCGTCCATACAAAACTGATATTTCCCATAATAAAAGCGCCCGCACCTGTCAAAAGAACGGAAAGCAGTTCATGCACACTTGTATTCAGCGGAATATCCTTATATACATTCCCCCGCTCTCCTCGATAATATATCCCGAACACTATGGCATATACCAGCACCATCACGCCTGCCGAACACAGAAATGTGTCTTTCTTTGTGATACTATTTCCCCAAACATAAAGCTGACGATAAACAGACGCTGCAAATTCAGCTAAAACAAATGCGTGTACTGTAACTACGCCGCAATCCATTGGGGTTACCTCCAGCACCAGATAAAGAAACAAGTACATTAATCCTACTGCCCCAATCATCATTGGAACCCAGAAAGCAATGGAAAGCAGTCCGGCAATAAACTGGAATAAAATCAACGCTCCAGCCGAGACCACACAATACACTACATATGCTTTCTTTTCAACTCTCCGCCTGCATATATTAAAATAGACAAAAATGGCGAGCCATTCTGCGATTGCTGTAAACAGTCTTGGAGTGTCTAAGATAGCTTCCGGAAACAAAAAGGCATTATAAGTCATAGTCTCATCATCCTCATAAAATTTATCATTTTTAATTACTCCTATGTCCTCAACAGAAAAACCCCGGAAACCTTACGGTTCCGGGGCATCTTACGCTTGGACACAAAGTTATCTTGCGATAACACTATATATAATTTATCTGTTAATCAGTGATTACTCGATAATGGAAGCAACACGGCCTGATCCTACAGTACGTCCACCTTCACGGATAGCGAAAGTAAGACCCTGGCTCATAGCGATTGGGTGGATCAGTTCGATTGTCATCTCGATGTTATCTCCAGGCATGCACATCTCTGTTCCTTCTGGAAGGTTGATAACACCTGTAACGTCTGTTGTTCTGAAGTAGAACTGTGGACGATAGTTGTTGAAGAATGGTGTATGACGGCCACCCTCGTCTTTAGTCAGAACGTAAACCTGAGCTGTGAATTTTGTATGGCATGTGATTGTTCCTGGTTTAGCAAGAACCTGTCCACGCTCGATCTCGTTTCTCTGAACACCACGAAGAAGTGCACCGATGTTATCACCAGCCTGAGCCTCATCAAGAAGTTTACGGAACATCTCGATACCAGTTACAACAACTTTACGAGTCTCCTCTTTAATACCAACGATCTCAACCTCATCAGATACGTGAAGAACACCAGCCTCAACTCTACCAGTTGCAACTGTACCACGTCCTGTGATAGAGAATACATCCTCTACAGGCATAACGAATGGCTTATCTGTGTCACGCTGTGGGTCTGGAATGTAGCTGTCAACAGCATCCATAAGCTCCATGATCTTGTCGCCCCACTCGCTGCTCGGATCCTCAAGTGCTTTAAGAGCAGAACCCTGGATAACCGGGATGTCATCTCCTGGGAAGTCATACTCGGAAAGAAGCTCACGGATCTCCATCTCTACGAGCTCAAGAAGCTCCTCATCGTCTACCATATCACATTTGTTCATGAATACAACGATGTAAGGAACACCTACCTGACGGGAAAGAAGGATGTGCTCTTTAGTCTGAGCCATAACACCATCTGTAGCAGCAACAACGAGGATAGCACCATCCATCTGAGCTGCACCTGTGATCATGTTCTTAACGTAGTCAGCATGGCCTGGGCAGTCAACGTGTGCATAGTGTCTATGCTCTGTTTCATACTCAACGTGTGCTGTAGAAATTGTGATACCACGTTCTCTTTCTTCCGGAGCTTTATCGATATTAGCGAAATCTGTAGCTGTGTTACCAGCAACTCTTTCAGACAGAACTTTTGTGATAGCTGCTGTTAAAGTTGTTTTACCATGGTCAACGTGTCCGATGGTACCAATGTTACAATGCGGTTTTGTTCTCTCAAACTTAGCTTTTGCCATTTTAAAACGTCCTCCTTAAAACATTTGGCTCTTATATTATTATAGAGCGCCTTTTTCGGTTTTAAACTTGCTATCCTTGATTATATTGCATAACCGGAATATTTGCAAGCATTTTATACAATTTGATAAGTTTCACACTATAAACAGTGTATCATTATCAATTGTTGTATCATTACAGTCCACACATTACTGAGAACATAGTGAACAGTAACTTTATATCTCCTACACCCTGCCGGCTTTAAACACCGGCAGACTGCAGATGATCAATAATTATCAGTCTTTCTTAGAAAGGATTTTTTCCTGTACAGACTTCGGAACCTGCTCATATTTCTCAAAGAACATAGAGTAGTTACCACGTCCCTGTGTTCTGGAACGAAGGTCTGTAGCATATCCGAACATTTCGGAAAGCGGTACATATCCGCGGATCATCTTACCACCGCCGATATCTTCCATACCTTCGATACGTCCACGACGGGAGTTGATATCACCGATAACATCACCCATGTAATCTTCAGGTGTTGTAACCTCTACCTTCATGATCGGCTCAAGAAGTACAGGAGCTGCTTTCTGCATAGCATCCTTGAATGCAAGAGAACCTGCAATGTGGAATGCCATTTCAGAAGAGTCGACTTCATGGTAAGAACCATCATATACGTTAGCATATACGCCGACTACCGGGAATCCGCCAAGGATACCGGCTTTCATAGCCTCTTCGATACCTTCGCCAACTGCAGGGATGTATTCCTTCGGAATAGCACCACCAACAACTGTGGATTCGAACTTGTACAGTTCTTCTCCGTTGGCATCCATAGGCTGGAATTTAACTTTACAGTGACCATACTGTCCACGACCACCGGACTGTTTTGCATACTTGCTGTCTACATCAACAGGTTTGGTGATTGTTTCTTTGTAAGCAACCTGAGGAGCACCTACGTTAGCCTCTACCTTGAATTCACGAAGGAGACGGTCAACGATGATATCCAGATGAAGCTCACCCATACCAGCGATAATGGTCTGTCCTGTTTCCTGATCTGTATGTGCACGGAATGTCGGGTCTTCTTCTGCAAGTTTTGCAAGAGCTTCACCAAGTTTACCCTGTCCAGCTTTAGTCTTAGGCTCGATAGCCAGCTCGATAACTGGTTCTGGGAATTCCATGGACTCCAGGATTACCGGATGCTGCTCGTCACAGATTGTATCACCAGTTGTTGTGAATTTAAATCCGATCGCTGCAGCGATATCACCGGAATATACTTTATCAAGTTCCATACGTTTGTTAGCATGCATCTGAAGGATACGTCCAACACGTTCTTTCTTGTCCTTAGTAGCGTTAAGTACATAAGAACCGGAATTCATTGTACCGGAGTATACACGGAAATATGCAAGTTTACCAACGAATGGGTCTGTCATGATCTTAAATGCCAGAGCTGAGAATGGTTCTTCATCAGAAGAATGTCTCACTACTTCGTTACCGTCCAGATCAGTTCCCTGGATTGGAGGAATGTCTGTAGGAGCCGGCATATACTCAAGGATAGCATCAAGAAGCTTCTGAACACCTTTGTTTCTGTAAGCAGAACCACAGCAAACCGGAACAGCTGTACACTCGCATGTCGCTTTTCTTAATGTTGCTTTCAGTCTCTCAACAGTTGGTTCTTCACCTTCAAGATATTCCATCATTAAGTCGTCATCAAGCTCACAGATTTTCTCAATGAGCTCTGTATGATAAAGCTCAGCATCTTCCTTCATGTCTTCAGGAATATCAACGATGGAGATGTCATCACCTTTTTCATCGTTGTAGATGTAAGCTTTCATTTCGAATAAGTCAATGATTCCTTTGAAATCATCTTCTTTTCCGATTGGCAGCTGTAAGCAGATTGCGTTTTTACCAAGACGAGTCTTGATCTGCTCTACTGCACCGTAGAAGTTTGCACCAAGGATATCCATCTTGTTGATGAATGCCATACGTGGTACATTGTAAGTGTCGGCCTGACGCCATACGTTTTCAGACTGCGGTTCAACACCACCCTTAGCACAGAAAACGCCGACAGCACCGTCAAGTACACGAAGAGAACGCTCAACTTCTACTGTGAAGTCAACGTGACCTGGGGTATCAATGATGTTGATACGATGTTCCAGAGCACCTGGCTTCGGTTTGCAGTTCTCTTCCAGAGTCCAGTGACATGTTGTAGCCGCTGAAGTGATTGTGATACCTCTCTCCTGCTCCTGTTCCATCCAGTCCATGGTAGCAGTACCTTCATGAGTATCACCAATCTTATAGTTGACACCTGTATAATACAGGATACGTTCTGTAAGAGTTGTTTTACCCGCATCGATATGAGCCATAATACCAATATTTCTGGTACGCTCTAATGGATATTCTCTTCCCTCTTTAGCCAATGGATTTTCCTCCTATATTAGAAGCGATAGTGAGCAAATGCTTTATTTGCCTCAGCCATCTTGTGCATGTC
>ERZ834859.637-NODE-637-length-46759-cov-40.955657_pt1 | contig 46759 bp, 30 predicted proteins | sample MGYA00519947_ERZ834859 | MGnify/ENA primary metagenome ERZ834859 (study PRJEB31850, sample SAMEA3708763) | human gut metagenome | biome: human gut; feature: human-associated habitat; material: faeces | place: China | collected 2014 ...
TCACAAGCTCTACAACTCAATGTGTCTCGCGAGTCAGCTTTGATATAATATCATCCCGGCACACATATGTCAACGGATTTACTGCAATTAATTAAAGTAGTAAAACTATCTTAAAAAACACAAATTTTCTAAATTGTCTGTTTATTATATACAATTCTCACAATTACTATCTGACAGCCTCTATTGCTTCCTTGATATTTGCCACACCGACAATCTCAATTCCACTAATATGTGACACTCCCGCAAGACACACTTTGGGAACAATACACTTTTTAAAGCCAAGCTTCTTTGCCTCAGCAACACGCTGCTCGGACATGGTAACTCCGCGCACCTCTCCGCTTAAGCCCACCTCTCCAAAGCATATGGTATCCTCACGCACAATAATATCCTTTTTGCTTGATGCGATTGCAAGCACTATCCCAAGGTCTATCGCCGGTTCGTTCATCCTTATACCGCCTGCTATATTCACATAAGCGTCACAATCTGACAGTGACAGGTTGGCTCTTTTTTCAAGGACCGCCATGAGTAGATTTACTTTATTATAATCTGTACCATTTGCTGTACGCCTTGGATTATTAAAAAAGCTGTGACATACAAGAGCCTGTATCTCGAGAAGTATCGGGCGGCTTCCCTCTATGGAACATGTGACAATTGATCCTGATGCTCCCTCGGGCTTACCGCTAAGCATATACTCCGACGGATTTTCCACCTCAACAAGTCCCTCCGCCTTCATTTCAAATACGCCTATCTCATTGGTCGAACCAAATCTGTTCTTAACGCCTCTAAGTATCCTGTACGACTCATACCTGTCACCCTCAAAATAAAGCACAGTATCAACCATATGCTCTAACGTCCTCGGTCCCGCAACCGCACCATCCTTTGTCACATGTCCTACTATAAAAACAGAAATACCCAGAGTCTTTGCAAGCTGCATAAGCACTCCGGTTGTCTCCCTGACCTGTGAGACACTGCCCGGTGCCGACGCTATCTCCTCATTGTACATAGTCTGGATGGAATCTATTACAACAACCTCCGGTTTTTTTCGTTGAATCACGTCTTTTGCTATATCAAGACTTGTCTCACATAAAAGCTCCAGTGAATCCGTAAAATTGCCAAGTCTGTCGGCACGCATCTTTATCTGATGCAGGGATTCCTCACCTGACACATAAAGTAATGACACCTTTTTTTGTGAAAGTTCCCTGCATACCTGAAGTAGAAGCGTGGATTTTCCTATACCCGGATCTCCTCCCACAAGCACAAGTGACCCCCTCACAATTCCTCCACCAAGCACTCTGTCAAACTCGGCTATACCTGTCACTATACGCTCCTCTTTCTCGCTTTTTACTGCCGAAAGAGGCAGAACCTGTGCCGCCTTTGATTCTTTTTTTACTTTTCCCGACGAACTTATCGACTTTTTATCTACGGTTTCCTCTACAAATGTATTCCATTCCTTACAGGCCGGGCACTGTCCCATCCATTTTGCCGATTCATAACCACATTCCTGGCAGAAAAATACAGAGGTCTTTCCTTTTGCCATATTGTTCTCCTTTATAAAATACAAAAAGCCCGGCTTTCACCGGGCTAAAAATATGCTCTATTTTCTTGATACTTTGATATCGACTGAATCAACACCCTCAAGCTCTACGCTTAAACTGAGCTTGCCGCCGAGATTTGTCTTCATAGTACCTGCAACAGCTCCAGCTATATCAATTTCGTACTCCGTCTCCTCTTCAAGGCCAAGAGTAATCTGAGCATCCTCAGGTCCCTCCACAGTAAATGTCACTGTATCAGCAGTCTCCTCGAAATCCATAACCGCTGTTCCCGGAACAGACTCGTATACAAAGAGTCCGTTTCTTTCGAGCTTTGTAATCTCCTTAAAGGTCTTTACCTTATAGATATCTCCATCCTTCTCAAAATTGTCAAGCTTTGCCTTTGCAGCCAATGTATAATCTCCGAAGCTGAGCTTTCCGTTTTCCTCAGTACGGATTAATTCACTTATTACAGCCATTTTTATCCTCCCGTAGCTATATTGATATATTAATTATAAATCCAATTCTACTCAACAGTCAATGAAATTTGTTTGTTTTTCGTAGAAATTATTACCTTATCGCCGCGCTTGATTTTGCCGGTAATAATATCCTCTGACATACGGTCTTCAATCTCCTCCTGAAGTTTTCGTTTAAGAGGTCTTGCGCCATATTTTCTGTCATAGGCTTTATCCACGATAAAGGATTTTGCACTGTCGCGCACTGTGAGCTCTATATCAAGCTGTTCTTTACAGCGTTTCTTAAGCTCCTTTACAAGAAGTGTCACTATATGCTTCATGTCATCCTTGTTGAGAGCTCTAAATACAATAGTCTCGTCGATTCGGTTCAAAAACTCAGGTTTAAATATACGGCGGACCTCCTCCATGACACTGTTCTTCATACGCTCGTGATCCTGCTTTTCATCCTCACCAGCGCCAAAGCCAAGGCGCTTTGGTTCTATAATAGAAGAAGCTCCTGCATTTGATGTCATGATGATTATTGTATTCTTGAAATCAACCGTGCGCCCCTGTGAATCAGTGATTCTACCATCATCAAGCACCTGTAAAAGTATATTGAACACATCAGGATGTGCTTTTTCTATCTCATCAAACAGTATAACAGAAAAAGGATTGCGTCTGACCTTCTCTGAGAGCTGTCCACCCTCCTCATGGCCCACATATCCCGGTGGTGAACCAATCATCTTTGAAACACTATGCTTTTCCATGTACTCTGACATGTCAACACGTATCATGGCATCTTCTTTACCAAAGACAGCCTCAGCAAGCGCCTTTGACACCTCCGTCTTACCTACTCCTGTCGGTCCCAAAAACAGGAATGAGCCAATCGGCTTCTTAGGATCCTTTAAACCAACACGGCCTCGTCTGACTGCCTTTGCGACAGCAGAAACAGCCTCCTCCTGTCCTATTACACGCTTGTGAAGTATCTGTTCAAGCTTTGCAAGTCGTCCTGCCTCTGACTCTGTAAGCTTATTTACAGGTATTTTGGTCCATCCCGATACTACATCCGCTATCTCATTTTCGCCGACTACAGGCTGGTTTTTGGCTCCTGTGCGACGATTCTTTCTGATAAGCTTCTGCTGTTTATTTTCAAGTACTTCCTTTTCTGACATAAGCGCGCCGGCAGCTGCGAGATCTCCATTCGATAAAGCATTTTCCACCTGGTTCTGCTTATCTGTTATCTCTTTTTTCAGAGCAAGCAACTCGTCAGATGATGTCAGATTCTTAAGCCTTATCCTGGCTGCCGCTTCATCCATCAGGTCTATCGCCTTATCAGGTAAAAATCTGTCATTTATATATCGTGCAGAAAGGTTTACTGCTGCTTTCACACCCTCATCTGTTATGATGACACCATGATGCTTTTCATAGATTCCCTTTAATCCTGTGAGTATCTCTATTGTCTCATCCACACCAGGCTCTTCAACCATCACCGGCTGGAAACGGCGCTCAAGCGCAGCATCCTTTTCCACGTATTTGCGGTACTCTTCTATGGTAGTGGCGCCGATTACCTGTACCTCGCCTCTGGCAAGTGCCGGCTTTAATATGTTAGATGCATCTAACGAGCCTTCTGCTCCTCCTGCACCTATTATAGTGTGAAGCTCATCAATGAAAAGCAGTACATTTTTGGCATTTGAAACCTCGCTTATCACCTTCTTGATACGCTCCTCAAACTCACCACGATACTTTGATTTGGCTACAAGCCCGGACATATCAAGGGAAACCAGTCTCTTTCCCAAAAGAATATCCGGAACATTGCCACTGACTATATCCTGTGCAAGTCCTTCTACTATAGCGGTCTTGCCCACTCCCGGCTCTCCAATCAGACATGGATTGTTTTTGCCACGGCGGCAAAGTATCTGGATAACGCGCTCCATCTCCTTTTTTCTGCCTATAACAGGGTCAAGAAGCCCTGCCTCTGCCATATCTGTCAAATCTCTGGAATACTGATCTAATACAGGAGTCGCAGAATTGTATGATGTACTGTAGCTTTTCATCAGATCCCTGTATGCAGACGGATCCTCACCCATCGCACCAAGAATATCTATAAACATCTTCTGACTGTTAACACCCATGGTGTTTAAAAGTCTTGCAGCTGCACAGTCTCCCTGCAGTACTATAGCCATCAGCAAGTGTTCTGTACCTATCTCATTGCACTCAAATCTATCGGCTTCCTCCGATGCACGCTCCAATACTCTCTGTGTCCTTGGTGAATAGCCATCCCTGTCCATCACTTCGATGTTATCCCCCGGTGAAATCAGGTCTTCAATCATCGAAATAAGCTTATCATATTCCACATTGCAGGCTGTTAGAACCTCAGCTGCCACACCGGTGCCCTCTTTTATAAGGCCAGCCAGTATGTGCTCTGTTCCAACATAGCTGTAATTCATTTTCTTTGATATACGTGCAGCCAAATCTATTGCTTTTTTAGCCTTACTTGTATATGGTTTCAAGTCATATCCTCCAGTCATATTCACTAATTTAAGTCGATGAACTGCAAATCATCATCCTCGCTGTCATCTTCATTGTCATCCTTTGCACTGCTGTCTATAGTCTCAGACGGCTTATTTCCATCATTGACAAAGCCATCAAGTGCCATTTGAAGCTGATTCTTTAAAGCATCCTCATCAGCATCGTTTTCTGTGTCAGAAACATTTTCCTGCCTTGAATCGTCTTTTAAATCAAACTCAGAGTTTTCATTCTCAACAGCTTTCTTAGAATCAGGTGTAATTTCTACGGTTCTTCCGACATAGGATGCATTTGATATATTTTCATCCGTAGCCATCTTTTGCTCATCTGCAGCACCTTCCGCTGTTTCTTCTGCGACTTCATCTGCCGGCTCTTCTACAGCTTCATCTGGCACTTCATCCACCGACTCTTCTGCAGCTTCTTCTGCCACTTCATCTAACGGCTCTTCTGTAACCTCTTCCTCCAGCTCATCTGCTATCTCGTCCGCAGTTTCATCAGTTGTTTCTTCCAAAGCTTCATTTGATACATCTTCTGCTGCATCATCTACATCATCATCGTCATCATGATAGTCCATTGCCTTATATTTTCTGTTTTTCACAGCTGATACAATAAGCAACAGTAACAGAATAATGATAATAAGAACCAGTATTGCAGCTAAAACAAGATATTTATTGGCAATTCCCGGGACAAGCTCACTCTTTGTTGTATCGTTTTCCTCCTGTGCCACTGTAGGTGTACTGAGCTTGGTTCTCATATATGTGCCATCTACGCTATCATATGTGTACCAGCCACTCTCACCATTGTCATTCATAGCGTATACGAGGTAAAAATCCTTTGTCTGATCATCGGTTTTTTCGACTTTGGTCTGGTAGGCTGTTGCCACACCCTTGCCCTCTATGGAGAGCGATATCTCATTATATCCCTCAGGTACATCATCCACCTTAGGCAGTAAAACCACTATAAAATGCGACTCTGAATTGATACGGACAAACTCATATGCTGCATTCTGTGCTGCATCATATACAAAAAGTCCATTGCCGCTTTCCGACTGTAAATACACAAGCGTGATATCACCAAAGGTGCCATGAAGGGTATTGTATTCAAGTCCTTCAATCACTGTCTTTGAGTGCTCAAAGCCTTCAGGAACAACATCCTCCGGAATGTCATTTACCATAGTCCACTCTGTGCCATTTATATCAAACTTCTTCCAGTTATCCTGCTTATCTGCATTCTCCGGATCATCCTCGGCTCTTCTGGTAACAACTATATTGTATGTGCTTGTGCTGCCATCCTCTGCTGTCACAACAACGCTGACCGTATTCTCTCCAACCTCAAGTGAATCATTTCCTGTGACGGATGTCACACTCGCCTTGGAATCAGCCGGATTTGCTGTAACCGCAAGGCTTGAACAGCTGTAATCTACTGTAGCTGTGTAATCCTTTGTCGCAGCAGAAAACTCAGGGGAAAGCGTACCTGCTGAGATAACAAGCGAACCAAGAGATGCATTTGAGGATTTCTTTTCCTCTTTGTTTTCATTATCTTTATTCGCATTGTTGTCATTGCCGGTATTGCTGCCGGAATTGTCCTTGTTATCCTTGTTGCTGTTTGAATCATTGTTTGATGAAGCACTTTTTACCGTCACTTTCGTGCTGGCACCGGTAATTGTACCTCCGGCATCGTTGCCCTCTGCATCTCCTACAACTGTACAATATGCCTTTATAGTGCAGCTTCCTGCAGCCTTCGCCGTAAATGAAAATGACTGCGATGTGGGATATCCTGCGGCGTCACCAATATTGGCCACACCATCTCCTCCGTTACTCAGTACTCCCTCGTCAGAGCTTGAGATAACTACAGTACCAAAATATCCGGACGGCATGGAAACAGTCACCTTAACTGTTTTTCCAACAGCTACAGAGCTTGAGCTGACACTGAGACCAAGTCCCTGCGCATATACATGCTCGGCAGGTGTGAAAACAAGCATCACTGCCACAACAAGTGATAATATACATCCAAATAATTTCTTCATATCTTTCCTCACATTTCTAATTCTGCGATATCTTTGATTTGCCCAGTATGTGTCTGTTCATGATTATCATATCAAGGGCATTTCCACCATCACCCTTTCTGTTAGCATCAGCTGCCTCCAGATAAGCACCTGTGAGTGTTCCCTTTCCTAAGATATGTCTGTTGAGCTTAATCATATCAAGAGCATTTACAGCACCATCACCATTGATATCTCCATATATAACAATATCGTATGTCTTTTTCAGATTACCTGAAGCATCATAAACAGCCACTTTATTGCCTGTTGCAATCTTTCCGCTGTTTTCTGAGCCTGAGCTTGTCAGAAGCTTTACAGTACCTGATGCTGATACTGCTATATTCTTCACAAAATCAGCTGCACCGGTTCCAGGCTCAATGCCTGTAATATAAGTACCTATACTGTATTTACCTGATGTTATGTTTACATCTGTATTATTTTGGTTATTATTGTTCTGATTATTATTGCCACCTGCATTATTTACAGATGCCGCCTGCCTGTTTATATTGATAGTGTATGTTCTTGTATCACCGCTTTGCGACTTGCATTTTACCTTAATTGTATTATTTCCGACAGCAAGCGAATAGCTTCCTGTGCCTGAAACACCACTGTTTCCTGAAACTGCATCTGCCGAAACAGTCACTGAGCTTATAGCATTTGAAACAACTGCTGAATAGCTTGTTGTCGCTCCATTGAAGGCCGGTGTGAGTGTTACACCACTTATCGCAAGCGACTGCAGATAGTTATTGGTATCACCAGCTTTATCGAAGCCCACTGCTGACGATGGCATATTGTTGTATACAGGTATTTTAAATACAAAAGCCTGATTCTTGTCTGAATATCCTTTAGCCAGACTCTGTCCCTCAGTAAGAGCCGCTGTGGCATTGCCCATGTACTGATGGAAATACAGCGAGCTTGTATTTACTACATTAAACTTCTCAAAATACAGTGTATTTTGACCCTTATTTATATAATTGCTGCCCACCTTTACAGCTCCGCCGCTTATGGACTTTACTCTTGTATTCCAGCCCTGCTTCTTGGCAAAAGACAGACCATTTTTATAAATCTTATCCTTCGTGTTTCCGGTTGCACTAAAATTAAAATAATTATAATATCCTTCGTATCCGGAATATGTACCCGAAATAAGAGGGCTCGTTCCCTTTTGTCCCTGCTCCTGCTTTATACGCGATGCTATATGGTATGCACTTACTCCACTGCTCTTTGCCACATCCATGAATGTGCTTGCATAATTGATTTTCTCACCATTGTTGGAATAGGTCTTTGTTCCCTCCATAAATGTGCCTTTTACTATGGACTTGACACCTTCAAGTGCCTCATTCGGACTGTATGCCAGACTCTGAAACTGAAAAATATTGGTCTCATCAAGAAAATTCCTTGGATCCATGAGATAAGCAATATAGGCACTGCTTGCTGACACCCATCCCGGTTCGTACTCAACCCACGTATTTGTTGACCAGTTATATGCTCCGGCAGCTGTGGATTTCTTGGCATTGTCTGCTGATTTGGATACCAGATTAAGTCCGTTTACACTTTCATTTTCAATCACCGTATCCCAATTCAAACCTGTATTTACAGCCTCAAATGTCCAGCTTGGATACTTATTGTGAAGAGCTGTAAGGTTTGGAATATAGCTGTCAGGAAAGCCTGCATTCTTCATAGCCGTGACAAAATCAGTATTGTCTCCGCTATTATTGTATGTCACCTTTATGTATGTACTGATAGTCCAGCCCGTAAATGCCTTGCCGTTTAAAGTACCCTTGACATTATACCAGACCACACCGTTTACCCTGGTCTCTCCAATTATGTCAACCTGATGGTTCCAGTTGAGTGAGACAACCTTGGTAGTTCCGGATGTGCCTGCTGCATTGCGGACATACACATTGCCACCTGTAATCGTACCTGTAGCATATGCTCCCGATGCGGTTGCAAGGGCAAGCTGTTCCTCATTATTCTGCTGTATGGCATCCGCATTGCCGGTGTCTGCTGAAGCATCCCCTGTCTGCGCATTGTCTGATGCAGCTGTGCCGGTACCTGCTGATACAAAATCAGACCTGATATAGCTTACACACTCCTCGTTATTTGCTGCCAGATTGTACTTTGCCTTGTACCACACCTTGCCGTCTGCACCTGTGGTCTGCTCAAGAATAGTAATATCCTTGCCGTTTGAAAGCTTGTGCTCCAGCTCATACTCTGTGCCCGGTCCGCTTCTCGCCGCTACCCAGTATCTCTCATCACACACAACCTTAGCCGCCTGATCCGCATAGACTGCTATGCTGCTGTATGGTGCCAGGTCACATGCGGCTAATGACAATGTTACGACAGAGGCTGCCAGAAATTTATTTATCTTTATCATCAAATCCCATCTTTCTTATGTGCATTGTTTACATTAATCCATTATCCATTTAATTATAATAGAATATGACCTTTGTATCAATGTATTCGGCAGAAATTTATTATTTTTTTATTAATGATATAAAAACTCCCTGAAACGTGCAGCTCATGCTTACGTTTCAGGGAGTTACCTGATTCATATTCTGCTTATTCTTACTGTCTCCTGTAGCTTTTCTAGCTGAACAGGGATTTTATCTTATCCCATAAATCCATGAAAAAGTTGCCAAGCTTTTCCCAGAAGCCCGGGTCATTTATCTTATCGCCAAGCTTTGATGCCCAGTCCTGTGCCTGGTTGATGACTGAATCCCAGTCAATATTAGCATCCTTAAGCTTCATAAGAAGCGATGTCAGCTTTGCAATATCATCATCAGAAAGCTTCAGGTCGTAATCCTTTGCAGCCTCCTTTATCGCATCCTTTATCTGGCTCTCATCCTTGAGCCTTCCATCGGCAAGCTGCTTCTTTAGGTCTGCAATCATTGCCTCGATATCCTGCGAATCGCCGTCAATGCTCTTGTTGAGCTCTCCTGTTGTGACAAGCTCATCCATCGCTGCGTCTGTCACCTTGTCGTCAAGCTTCTTGCCTGTCATCTCCTCGTATGCCTTTAGCGTGCCTACAAGTGCTGCCGTTCCGGAAATAGGGAATGGTCCTGCGACTATGATTTTAGCATCAGCTATGCCTGCTGTGGCAAGCGCATTCTTGTACATTCCTACCGTACAGTAATTGATATTGTGCGTGGAAACACTAAGACCCGCACCCTTTTTATCCTCTGTAATGAGTACTGAGGAAAGTGACCTTGTGCCAATCTCGCTCTTGCTGATGTATGAATCGAGGTACTTGTGCTCCTCATCATTATTTACATAGACCACATCGTAATTGTCCAGATCAGTGAGCTCGATTCCCATAAATCCAAGCACTGTCGCTCTCTGATCCGGTGTGAGGTCTGCGCCAAGACTTAAGTATGGCTTATCATTTTTGCTGATGGTCACCTTGTCGTTTGCCTCACTGCCGGCTGTAGTTGTGCTGTCTGCAGTACTGTCTGTGTTACTCTTATCAGCTGCGTCACTGCTGTCACTGCCTGATACATCAACGCTTGAAACTGTATCAGTCTGCGTAGCTGTCTCTGTTGCAAATACTGCCGGATTCATCGTAAACAGTGTAACCGCAGCAAGCACGCTACATACAATACTCTTTGCTTTTTTCTTTATTAATCTAATCATTTTTCCTCCAATCTACTGCTCTATATCATACGAAATTGTAAAGTTGCTTCCGTCGAAGCTGACATCTGCCATGCTTCCGCATACCACAGGCATCATCGGCGACATATGACCTATATCCAGATCCATGATGATTGGCACATTAAACTCTCTAAGCAGTGATGAAAGCGCCTGCCTGTGGTCTATGCCAAACATTTCCTCTCCGAAGTGCACCGGCCGTCCGATAAGAAAGCCCTTTACATTTGAAAACCATCCTGCATTTTTCATCTGCCACATAGCCCTTCTCATGCCCATCACATTAAGGTCACAAGCCTCAAGGAACCATATGATACCATCATCACTGTAGCGCTCATTAAATTCCCTTACATGGTCAAACGATGTACCAAGCAGATTGATAAGACAATCCATGCAGCCACCAAGCAGCCTGCCTCTCATGGTAAGCCTGCTTTCCTTTGCCACCGCAGGAATAGAGCTGATGCACGACTTTTCAGTCAGGTTGTAGCCCACAAACGGAGCATTCTCATCCTTTATCGATTCCTTCTCCCACATAGGGTAATTGGTAAATGAAAGCTTCCTGCCACAAAGCAGATTAAATGCATCGGTAAGTGACTCATGCCACACCTCCATGCCAAAGCTGCCCGCACACGGCCCGTAAATACCTGCTGTATCTGCAATAGTAGCCTCCAAAAATGTGAAATTCGTGTTGTCGGAATAGCCCATGTACCATTTCGGCTTTGACTGCTTCACGCGCTCAAAATCAATATAAGGCACTACCTCGCACATCAGCTCGCCACCACCACAGGATATAAGCACATCACTGTCAGCAGAAACATAGCTCTCGTTCAGCTCTTCTGCGCACTTCTTAGGTGTATTGCTGATGCCTATGCCACTGTCGCACCTGCAGTTAGGTCCCTCTATCGTCTTATAACCCATGCTGTGAAACCTTTTAATGGCATTGTCAAAGGCACTCCTGTACGGCTCTGTTGTACAGCCCATCGAAGGCGCCACAAAGCCTATTGTTCCTCTATCCTTTAGAAATTCAGGGTATCTCATGTTTCTATCATCCTATCACTATTATTTACATATCTAAGCTTCTGTCTGAAGTAAAATATGTAGGATTTTATCATTTCTGTCAAGGTCATTTTACTGTCATAATTAAATGTCGTCGTGTACTGCACATGCTGTCTGTTGCACCAGTTGTATATATCATGCAGACTTATCGAATCAACATTCTTCATATTGTTCATAAACACCTTAACCTTTGAAAGCTCATCCTCACTGTCAATGTATAGATGAAAGATAGTATTCGGACATTCAATTATTATCTGCTGTTCTTCTATATTTTTCATCACTGTATCCTCTATTGAATGATGTATCCTGTGTGATTAAAAACATTATCGTCTGTCACACCGGGATGTGAGTAATAACAAAATATCGTAACTGTTCAGTCCCTTCACAGCTAAAAAATATCACATAACCATAGTACTACACCGGCGTCACAAAATCCAGTCATTTTTGCCTGCCAATTCTTACTATTTTATTAAGAAAAACGGTAAATATTATACTCCCTCACAGTCAAATGCAGGAATGAAGCTGTCCTTTGCCACATCCCCCTCCTGTATAAATGCATTCGTGATTCCTATTTCGAGGGCATAGTCAACAAGCCTTTCATACTCTCTCCTTGTCACTGTGCGGTTTATCTCAGGATAATCCTTTAGTGCAATCGGCGTAAACTGGCTCATCATGCTTATATATACGTGATCATGATATGTATCATACAGGTACTTAAGTACAGCCTTTGCATCATTCACATGTCCCGGCAGTAGAAGCTGTCGCACAATAACTCCCTTTTGTATGAGTCCTGTCGCATCGTCAATCACGACATCCGGCTGCTGCCTGACCATCTCTGAAAGCGCCTGCTTTGTGACAGACGGATAATCTTTTGCCCTTGAATACATTGCCGAAAGCGTACTGTCCATATATTTAAAATCCGGAAGATACACATCCACTATGCCCTCAAGCAGCTTTAGCTCTGTCACATTTTCATATCCGCTCGTATTGTATATAATAGGAAGCTTCATGCCGCGGCTTTTTGCATCGTTTACCGCCCACACTATATCAGGGATATACTGCCCCGGTGTGACCAGATTGATATTATTTGCGCCTTTGTCCGCAAGTTCCATAAAGATATCACTCAGCCTCTCTTTACTGATTACCTTTCCCGCTTTTCCGTCAGAGATCTCCCTGTTCTGGCAGAACACGCAGTGCAGGCTGCAGCCTGAGAAAAAAACTGCCCCGCTTCCTCTTTTTCCTGATATGCACGGCTCCTCCCAGTAATGAAGCGCTGCTCGCGCCACCTTTATTTCAGATGAGACGCCACATACGCCTGTTTGTCCGGTGCTTCTGTTTATGCCACATTTTCTGGGACACAATAAGCAATTCTCGTATTTATTCATATTTTTCATTTTAACCCTTGCTAAAAATAATGTTTGATACTACAATCTATATGATTATGCGGTGCATATGCCATGCGCCTTCAGTAGTCATTTTAAAATTATATCATAACTATTCTTACAGAAGAGAATAGTTAAAATACACAATAAGGAGATTACAATGAATCAGTCAAACTGTATCGTCGCCCAGTCAGGCGGCCCAACTGTTGCAATCAACGCAAGCCTTGCAGGAGTCATCGCAGGAGTAAAAAGCTCTGAGAAATACGATATCTGCTATGGCGCCGTAAACGGAATACTCGGCATATTAAATGAGAATTATCTCAATCTGTCAGATATTTTTGCAGATGATGCTAATCTTGAAAAACTTAAGACCACACCTGCCATGTATCTTGGCTCATGCCGCCACAAGCTCCCTGATTACAAGGATGATGATTCACCATATGTATACATCTTCCACCAGTTCGATAAGCTTTCTATAAAAGCTTTCTTTTACATCGGTGGAAATGATTCGATGGATACCGTATTAAAGTTATCCGATTATGCAAAAAAAATCAACAGTGATGTGAAAATTATAGGGATTCCAAAAACCATCGACAATGATCTGTGCATGACAGACCACACTCCGGGATTTGGCTCTGCCGCCAAATATATCGCATCAAGCATGCTTGAGATAGCCCATGATACCTTTATCTATGCTGTTAAGAGTGTGACAATCGTTGAAATCATGGGACGTGACGCAGGATGGCTCACTGCCGCTTCCGCTCTCGCACGTAATGAGTACAATACAGCGCCTCAGTTCATATATCTGCCTGAGGTGGATTTCGACAAGGACAAATTTGTTGCCGATATAAAAGAAGCCCTTACGCACACTAACAATGTGATAGTTGCCGTATCCGAAGGAATACATGACGCAGACGGCTCATACATTACATCATCAAAGGCCGCATGTGACCAGTTCGGACACCAGCAGCTAAGCGGTGCCGGAAAAGCTCTTGAGTTCATCGTGAAAGAAAACATCGGTGTCAAGGTGCGCTCTGTAGAGGTAAATGTGCTCCAGCGCTGTGCCTCACACCTTGCATCATTAACCGATATCGAGGAATCTTTTGCTCAGGGTAAAAAGGGTGTCACTATTGCAGCAGAGGGTGTGACCGCATCAATGGTATGCTTAAAGCGCATCTCAAATAATCCTTATCAGGTGGAATACACATATTCTGCTATCAAGGATATCGCAAACGAGGCCAAGTCTGTGCCAAGAGAGTGGATCAATGATGCTGGCAATGATGTGAAACCTGAACTTATCGAATACTTAAAACCACTTATTCAGGGAGAAACCGCTGTAGCCTACAAGAATGGTCTGCCTGACTATATGGATGTGTCACATCTTCACAAATGTAACTGATTTTAGCTGCTGTCTACACCCCGGTGTGGGCAGCAACAGCATATCTCCAAGGAGGTCGATTTACATGAAGAAAAAAGTGCTTATAACCTGCGCCGTTGTGCTTGGTGTGCTTTTGGCTGTTTATCTTGGCTTTGCCTTTTATTTTAGCAGCCACTATCTGTTCAACACAAAGATTAACTCTGTAAAATACGCAGGGAAAACTGCAAAAGAGGCATTAGAAAAAAATACAGCCCTAAGCCGCGACTATCTGCTCACAATCACTGATAGAAAAGGCAACAGCTTTTCACTTAAGGGACCTGATTTTTCCTATGAATATGTCTCAAACGGTGACGAGGAGCAAATCCTAAAAAGCCAGAATGCTTTTACATGGCCTGTCAGTCTCTTCAAAGCTCAAAACTATACTCTAAAGGGTTCGTCCAAATATGACGATGCCACTTTGGCTGAAAAGCTCAAGGCTCTTGATATTTTCAGTGATGACTACATTGAAAATCCGGAGGATGCCCACATCGAGATAAAAGACGGCAAATACGATGTGATTGAAGAGAAAAATGGCTGCAAACCGATATATGACAGCATCCTTGCCGAAGTAAAGGACGCCCTGGACAACGAGCTCCCAAAGCTTACCTTAAGTGATGACTGTTATGAAGCTCCAAAAATCACAAAAAACAGTGATACTATCAAAAATGAAAAAGAAGCCCTCGACAAATACACTGCTTCAACCGTCACTTACAAAATTGAAGGTGCCGACGAGAAGCTTGACTCAGCCAAAATCCTTGATATGCTAAGCATCTCAGATGACGGCAGCGTGAGCATAGATGATGCCAAGGTCACTAAATATGTCCAGCAGCTTGCTTCCAAGTACAATACCTTCGGCCGCAAACGCTCATTCAAGACATCGTCCGGTGACACTATTGAAATAGGTGGTGGAGACTACGGATGGGTAGTCAGCAAGAAAAATGAGAAAGCCCAGCTCCTTTCAGATTTAGAGGGAGGCAAGCCAGTGGAAAGAGAGCCTGTTTACGAGCAGACAGCACTCTACCGAGGCGCTGACGACATAGGTAATACATACATAGAGATTGACTACACAAAGCAGCACATGTGGTATTACAAGGATGGTGCTCTCCAGATGGAGTCTGATTTCGTATCAGGTAATCTCGCCCGTCAGAATGGTTCCGTAGATGGTGTATACAAAATTGTTTACAAACAGAGAAATGCTACTCTTGTCGGCGAGGGATACTCTTCTCCTGTCAGCTATTTCATGCCGTTTGCCTACAATATAGGTATCCATGATGCCAGCTGGCGTGATACCTTCGGAGGAACAATTTACAAAACCTCCGGCTCACACGGATGTATCAATGTGCCGCCTGCTTTTGCAGAGCAGCTGTTCAACGCTGTGGATAAGGGCACTCCTGTTGTTGCCTACTACAGAGAGGCTGTCACTCTGACAAACAATGCTGCAAAGATGTCCAATGCATACTCGTATGTGGCTCCTGATGCTGCGCAGTAAGTGTGAATTGCTTGGTATTTTTCAATAATACGGGAAGACGATCGGCGCACGGGGAATTTGCCCCGGCAGAGGTGCTCCCGACGAGCTAACGCTACGCAGCTAAGATACTGTACGAATTATGCTTTTTAGATTTTCTAGGCTTGACGAAACCGTCGAAACGCGCCGTCCATGGCGCGGTTTCTCCTTGCCCCGGCGTCCATGCCGGGGCATTTCTGCGTTTCATGGGCATAATTCTACAGTATCTAAGCCGCTGCGCTAGTCGCTCTTTCGGGAGCACCTCTGCCGGGGCAAATTCCCCGTGCGCCGGTCGCCTTCCCTCAAAATACTAAGTATATTACAAATAAATTTCCAATTATACTTTCCCTTATATTGTATCTTCCCACAGCATACCAGACACCAGCCCCACATACCGCGGGAGCGCATACATCCTCCCCCATTTCAGCCACAGCGTAAGGGGCGTAAGTCGCCGGAGTGACTGCCATACAGCATAGGCGCTCTTTCGTAAGCGCATAGCGTAGCTGCCTAGATACTGTAGAATTATGCACACGATACATAAAAATGAGCTCCCACGGATGGGAGCTCAAGGAGAACCGCGCCATGGACGGCGCGTTTCGACGGTTTTGTCGGGCATAGAAGCCCTATGCTATGCAAACTGGCTATTGTAGAGATTTGCATAAAATCCATTGGCTGCAAGCAGACTCTCATGATTGCCCTGCTCTATAATCTTTCCATCTTTCATAACAAGGATAATATCCGCTTCCCTTATGGTGGACAGACGATGAGCCACTATAAAGCTTGTCCTGCCCTTCATCATGGTAAGGAACGCTTTTTGAATCTTAATCTCTGTTCGTGTATCAATCGATGATGTAGCCTCATCCAATATCAGCATAGGCGGTAAGCAGAGCATGACTCTTGTGATGCATAATAGCTGCTTCTGTCCCTGTGACAGGCTGCCGCCGTCCTCACCGATTTCAGTGTCATAGCCCTTCGGCAGACGTCTGATAAAGCTGTGGGCATGGGATGCCTTTGCTGCTGCAATGATTTCCTCATCTGTGGCATCAGGCTTTCCCATTATGATATTGTCACGGATTGTACCCTTCTTGAGCCATGTCTCCTGAAGCACCATACCATAGTTGTCACGAAGACTCTCTCGTGTGATTTTTCGGATATCATGTCCGCTCACCTTAATTATTCCACTGTTTACATCATAAAATCTCATAAGCAGATTGATAATAGTCGTCTTTCCACATCCTGTCGGACCTACGATAGCCACGCGCTGTCCAGGCTTTACATGGAGATTGAAATCCTCGATAAGCTTTTTATCCGGCACATATGAGAAATAAACATCCTCTATGTCCACACGTCCGTCAGCCTCTTCAAGTATTACCGCATCCGAAGCATCCGGTATCTCCTTTTTCTCCTCAATCAGCTCGAAGATACGAGCAGCACAGGCAAGTGCGTTCTGAAGCTCTGTGATGACACCCGATATCTCGTTGAACGGCTTGGTGTACTGGTTGGCGTATGATAAGAAGCATGAAAGCTGTCCTACTGTGATTCCGCCGGTGAGTGCACTCATGGCACCAAAAATTCCGACTCCGGCATACACAAGACTGTTGACAAAACGTGTACACGGATTTGTAAGACTTGAGAAAAATGTTGCCCTCAGTGAGCATTTCTGTAATCTGTCATTTATCTCGTCAAACTGTTCAAGCGCTTCATCCTCATGGTTGAAGGCCTGTACGACCTTTTCATTTCCTACTATCTCATCGATGAGTGATGTCTGCTCTCCCCTTGTTCTTGTCTGTAGCTGGAACATGGAATAAGTCTTTTTAGTGATAAAGCTTGCCACAAAAAGTGACAAAGGTGTGATGAGCACTACAATGCATGATATCTTCACATCTATTGTGAGCATGAAAATAAGCGTACCTGCTATTGTTGCAATTCCTGTAAAGAGCTGTGTGAAGCCCATCAAAAGTCCCTCTGAAAATGTATCTACATCGGCGATGATACGGCTGACCATATCACCGTGTGAGTGGCTGTCAATATAGGAAAGTGGCATTTTTTCAATGTTTAAAAATGCATCACGCCTTATATCCCTCACTATATTGTAGGTCATCCTGTTGTTGCAGATATTAGTAAGCCACTGGGCTGCTGCCGCTATTACGACTATTATTGCTGCTCTCGTGAGGATGGCTGTCATAGCCGTAAAATCAACCTTTCCTTTTCCTACAATCAAATCAATTGCGCGTCCTGTGAGAATTGGAAAATAGAGCGTAAGCGCCACTGTAACAACAGACAGGGCAAGTGAAATTACAAGCAAAGGAATATATCTCTTCATGTAGCTTAATACCTTGCGGATTGTGCCTGCTTTATTCATCTTCGCATTATCCATAGCCATACTCTACACCTCCTTTTGTCTGGTCATATCCGACTCTTTTTTAAACTGTGAATCATATATCTCTTTGTAGGTCTCGCATGTCTCAAGCAGCTTTTCATGAGGTCCGAAGCCAACCATCTGTCCGTCGTCGAGTACTATGATATTGTCCGCAAACTGGATAGATGAGGTACGCTGTGACACGATAAATATTGTCTTGTCACCATGCATGCCCTTTAATGCCGCGCGAAGACTCGCATCTGTAGCAAAATCAAGTGCCGATGCACTGTCGTCAAGTATCAGTATGTCAGGATCCTTTACAACTGCTCTGGCAATTGTAAGACGCTGCTTCTGACCACCTGATAAGTTCTTGCCGCCCTGCTCTATCATGTAGTCAAGGCCTCCCTCTTTACCCTTTACAACCTCTGTCGCCTGTGCTATATCGATCGCCTTCCACATTTCCTCCTCTGTGGCATCATTTTTGCCCCAGCGCAGGTTGTCGGCTATCGTTCCTGCAAAAAGCACTGCCTTTTGCATTACAACACCGATTTTGTCTCGAAGCTGCACTGCATCGTAGTCATTTATATCATTTCCCTGAATCCTTATAGTACCCTTTGTGGCATCATAAAACCTCGGGATAAGGTTTACAAGGCTTGATTTTCCTGAACCTGTACCACCGATGATACCGATTGTCTGCCCCTTTTGCACTGTAAAGCTTATATCTGTGAGTGTCTCATCGGCCGCTCCCTCATAGGTCATGCAGACATGGTCAAACTCAACCTCAGGTGCGCCATCCTTTGCACCAATGAGCTTAGGATTTTTCTCAGGAAGCTTTGACGGAATAGAAAGCACATCCGCTATACGATTACCGCACGCCACTGCCTTTGTCACCTGTACGATGAGGTTTGCAAGCTTTATCAGCTCGACAAGTATCTGTGACATGTAGTTTACAAGTGCCACAACCTCACCCTGTGTGAGGATTCCTGCGTATACCTGCTTGCCGCCTGATACGATAACTGCGATTGTTGCGATATTTATAATGATAAAAGTCAGAGGATTGGTGAGTGCTGAGATTCGTCCTACAACCTGCTGCATATTGGTTAAAAGCTCGTTGTCCCTGTTGAAGCTGTCAATCTCATCATTTTGCTTATTGAAAGCTCTTATAACCCTGGTTCCCTCTAAATTCTCCCTGGTGTGTGAAAGCACTGTGTCAAGAGAGCTCTGCACCTTTTTGTAAAGCGGAAGGCTTGCAGCCATAACTGAGAATACCACTATTGAAAGCAGAGGTATGGTAACTACAAAAACCATTGCCGCTCTTACATTTACTGTAAAAGCCATCGCCATAGCTCCGAATACAATAAATGGCGAGCGAAGGAAGAGTCGAAGCACCAGATTAACTCCTGACTGCACCTGGTTTATATCGCTTGTCATCCTCGTGATAAGTGTCGATGTGCCCACTGTATCCATCTTTGAGAATGACAGTGACTCTATCTTTTCAAACAATATATGGCGAAGCTTTGTGGAAAAACCAACTGCCGCCTTTGCCGCAAAATACTGCGCTGTGACCGAGCTTACCAGACCAACTGCCGCAAGCAGCACCAGCACACCTCCCATCTTCCATATATATGGCTTGTCCGAAGCCGTAATTCCGTTATCAATGATTGCCGCCATGACAAGCGGTACTATAAGCTCAAAGGATGCTTCCAGCAGCTTAAATAACGGAGCACAGATGCATTCCTTTTTGTACTCCTTTAAATATTTTAATATCTGTTTCATCTTTTCCCCTTTCAGATTTTATGTCGCCGATTACAGCTTCACTATTATAGATGATTTTTCTCATATATACAAGAAAAACGATACACTAAAAAACCAGTACCATGCGGTACTGGTTTCATATATCAGCTCTTATGTATATGCTTCTTGATTGCTTCAAAGCTCTCAGGACTGATGACATGCTCTATACGGCATGCGTCCTCTGCTGCAATCTCCTTATCAACACCAAGCTTCTCAAGACACTCTGACAAAAGCTCATGTCTTTCGTATATCATCTCTGCTATCTGTCTTCCTGACTCTGTGAGTGTGATAAATCCTGCATCACTAACTGTGATATTGTTCTTCTCTCTAAGGTTTTTCATGGCTATACTCACGCTGGATTTCTTAAATCCAAGCTCATTTGCTATATCAACTGAGCGTACCACAGGAAGCTTCTTGCTGAGAATAAGTATGGTCTCTAAATAGTTTTCTGATGATTCATTGTTTCGCATTTCGAATACCCCCGTGAGTTTATTTTCGTTCGTTTTAATTCAGTTATATTATTATAACATACATTTTATTGTTTGCAAAACTTTTCTTTTGATTTGTACGTGATTTATAAAAATCCAAAAAAATATCAAAATCCCATATTTGTTATTGACTTCTAATTCATGTTAGTGTATACTAACTATCGAATCAGAAAACAAACGTATGCATGATATATTTCTAAATCTTGTATGCCATAAATGTTTAATTATACCAGATAAGACCGGCTGATCACCGGTCTTATTTATTTTAAAAAATGTACATATTCAGCTTAAACGAGAGCTCTTTTTAACCTTTCCAGCCCTTCCATAAGCACTGAACCGGGGCATGCGATATTCAATCGCACAAAGTAACGGCCATTACCTCCAAACTCAGCTCCCTCCGACAGATAAAGGCCTGTCTTTTCGCGAATCATCTGCGTAAATGCCACAGAATCATCTGTGAGTGCACTGCAGTCAAGCCACATGAGGTATGTCGCATCGGCATCCACTACATGTATCTGCGGCAGATTTTCTGCCACGAAGTCACAGACTGTTTTGCGGTTTTCCCAGAGATATTTTCTGAGCTCCTCAAGCCACGGCTCACCCTTTGTGAATGCCGCAACTGCTGCCGTGATGGCAAATGCGTTTGGCTCCGCCACCTCGTCTGTATTTAATGCGCGCCATACTTTGTGGCGCAAAAATTTATTTGGCACCATCACTGCCGCAGTCTGTAAGCCTGCCATATTAAAGCACTTGGTCGGAGCAATACAGGTGATGCTTATATCGGCGCAGTCCTCTGATGCTGCCGCAAACGGCACGTATGATTTTCCCGGTGCTGTGATGTCGCAGTGTATCTCGTCTGATATGACCGTCACATTGTACTTCCTGCAGAGTGCACCTATTTTCGCAAGCTCATCCTTTGTCCAGATGATACCGCACGGATTGTGAGGGTTGCAAAATATCATAAGCGAGGTCTGTGGATTGGAAAGGTCATGCTCCAACCTGTCATAGTCCACAAAATATCTGCCGTTTTCGTATCCAAGCGGGCTTTCCTGCACATTTACGCCGTTATTAAATATGGAATTAAAAAATATATTGTATACCGGTGTCATGATAAGCACATTTTCACCGGGTGTTGTGAGCTTTCGCACTGTAGATGATATGGCCGGTACGACCCCTGTGCAAAAAATCAGGTTGTCTCTTTCGATTTTAAGCCCATGGCGTCTGTCCCACCACGAAATATACGCATCATTCCACTCATCCGGAATGATGGAATAGCCAAACACTCCGTGAGAAACACGCTCTGATATTGCATCTATTATCTGGGGCGCTGTCTTAAAATCCATATCTGCTACCCACATCGGGAGCTCATTTTTTGCCACATCCCACTTTAGTGAGCCTGTATTTCTTCTGTCTACAACAGTGTCAAAATCATACATAGATTATTTTCCCTCACATATTATCTTAGTCTTTGATGGGTCAACTCTGTCCTTTTCGATAGTCAGTGTGCCAATCTCCTTTGCCCTTATCACTCCGCTTGTCGGATTTAAAACACTGTCCACCTTACTGCAAATCTCTGCATCTACCGAAGAATACTCAAATGCCAATGTAGTGTTTATGAGCTTACAGTTTTTCATAACAAGGTTGTCGATGTAGCAAAGCCCCTGCAAGCTCTCGATTGTGCAGTTTATAAGTGTCAGATTCTTTGCGTTCCAGCCAAGGTATTCACCTGTAATAAATGAATCATAGACTGTGACATTTTCCGTATTCCAGAAGGCATCCTTTGAGATAAGCTTTGAATCGTGCACCTCTACATTCCTTGAACCGTCAAACGAATAGTTGCCGACCAGCTGGAAATTCTTCATGATAAGATTATTTGTATTCATGCCAAAATAATCTCCCTTTGCCGAAACATTCTCGATATCGACATGACCACAGCTCCAGAGGGTCTCCTGGGCATTTGGAAATGTCACATTTTTAAGCTTTAGGTTATTGCATCGCCTGAAGTTCTTAGGTGCCTCAACTATTGAATCAGTAACAGAGATATTGTCTGTATACCAGACACCCGCACGCGCCATGTCAAACCATGTACAGTCCTTTACAGCTATGTCACTACAGTACCATAGCGGATATTTCCATCTAAAAAAACAGCCTGTCAGGCTAATGCCATGGCTCTCCTTAAGAGGTGACTCTCCGTCATCAAAAATTGTATCATATATATCCAGGTCGTTGCTTGCAAACAGGGCTCTTTCGCCTGTCAGAAACTCCTGATGGATTTGTTTTCTTTCGCTCATTATATATACTCCTTTTTCCCGGTAATTCTAAATAATTATCTGCCATAAAATCAAATAACCGCCGAGCACATAATATATGCAGCCCGACAGTTATCATTATACCCCAAACCCTACTGAATTTATAGTATTTTATATAAGTTTAATATTACAAAATTAATATTAAGAGCCTGATATTTACAGCTCAAGCCCGTCAAGTATGCTCTTAAGTGCATCAGCAGACTCCTTGAGCTTTAAAGCTTCCTCACCGCTTAACTCGATTGGGATATCGCTCTCCACTCCGTCTGCTCCAACGATTGCAGGCATTGAGAGAACCACACCGTCGATGCCGTACTGTCCGTGCATCATGTGTGAAACAGGAAGAATAGACTTCTCATCACGCATAATTACCTCGCAGATACGTCTGACCGACATAGCGATACCATAATATGTCGCATGCTTTCGGTTGATTATCTCGTAAGCACTGTTCTTTACGTTTGCAGCGATTTCCTCTGTATTCTCCTTGTGCTTGTAGTGACCTCTCATCTCGCACATCTTGTGAAGCTCCACTCCGGAAACATTGGCTGATGACCATGCAACCACCTCACTGTCTCCATGCTCACCTACTATAAATGCATGTACGCTTCGGCTGTCCACCTCAAGATGCTCTCCAAGCGCGTACTTAAGTCTTGCACTGTCAAGCACGGTACCTGAACCGATGACACGCTCCTCAGGAAGTCCTGAAAGCTTCTGTGCCACCTGTGTTAAAATATCTACAGGATTTGCAACGATAAGTAAGATTCCACCGAAATTTCTCTTTGCAATCTCCGGAATGATGCTCTTGAAGATTGCAACATTTTTATTTACCAGATCAAGTCTTGTCTCGCCCGGCTTTTGGCCTGCACCTGCAGAAACAACAATGATAGCAGCATCTGCCACATCATCATAACCACCTGCATATATCTTCATAGGTCTGGCAAAAGGAATACCGTGGCTTATATCCATCGCCTCTCCCTCAGCCTTGTCCTTATCAGCGTCAATGAGAACTATCTCAGAAAAAAGACCGCTCTGCATAAGTGCAAAAACTGATGCCGAACCAACGAATCCACATCCGATCATTACAGCCTTTCTTGGGTTTGTCTTAACAACTGCGCTAGTTTTATTGCTCATGTACGTTCCTCTCTTTCTTAAACTATAATTCAAATAGTTGCTTTTTATTATAACTATTCATCCCAAACACAAATTCTCAATATCTGCTTTGTTATCAGTAGTTCTGAATAATTATCTTTTATTTATATTATACCCGCATTGTACATATAATCCGTTGTAAAAACAACAAATTACTTGATAAAATACAATCAATAGCCCATTGTTCCCATTTTTATACAATTTTAATGCAGATTTTTACATAAAAAGTGCAGTAATAAAAAGTAAACCGGACCAATACAGCTGAATGAATTGTCATTTAGCATATTGATCCGGTTATATTAAAATGCTGCATCCGCTTATTTTGTGCTTGAATTTCTGTACTCAAGTGGTGTCATTCCATACAGCTTCTTGAACTGTCTGTTAAAATGCTCCACGTTCTGATATCCTGCCTCGATTGCGATATTCTCAACAGTTGTGATGCTGTTTCTCAGCAGTGTGCGTGCCTTCTTCATCTTGGCATTGGTAACCAGCTCCCCGAAAGTCTTGCCTGACTTCTCCTTTATGTACTTGGAGATATACGGCTCTGTCAGGTTGAACTGTGCAGCCATGTCTGCAAGCGATACTGTCTTGTAGTTGGCCTGGATGAAGTTGAGCATGGCAATATAGCGCTCATCCTTCACGTGACTGTCAGCCTTGGTGGCAAGATAATGGTTTACCGCAACAACAAGCGCTCCGATTGATGCCTTGATGATATCCTCATCCACACCTGCGCCCCAGAACATACTGCCGTCAACTGTGATACCCACATATGCCATAGCCTTTGATGAAGATCCGTGTGAAAGCGCATGCTCCTCGTATACAGTGAGCTCAAAGCTGATATCAAAATACTGCTTAATTATATTGCTGACTGCGTCGAGACGGCCATTTCCATTGGCATCTACCTTTCTGGTGCTGTCATTGTGTAAAATAACTGCCTCTGCGAAAATGCCGTTTACCTGCTTAAAGTGGCACTCCGGTATAGTGAAATATGGATGAAAATCCACATAATTGTCTGTAAAGATACTGTGTACCCACTCAGGTGAAAGCTCCTTGTGCTCCTCGTCCGATACCTGCTTGACCATGTATCCGACCTGCTCTCTCATCTGCTGTGGCACATTGATACCGAAGCTCTGCTTAAGGATATATGCCACTCCGCCCTTTCCTGACTGGCTGTTGATACGGATAACATCAGCCTCGTATGTCCTGCCGACATCCTTTGGATCTATAGGCAGATATGGAACCGTCCACTTATCAAGCTTCTTTTCCTCTCTCCATGCCATGCCCTTTGAGATAGCATCCTGATGTGAGCCTGAAAAAGCAGAAAAAACAAGGTCTCCCGCATATGGCTGTCTCTCGCCTACCTTCATTCTGGTAAATGTCTCATACTTCTCCCTGATCTCAGGCAGATTTGAAAAATCAAGCTGTGGATCCACTCCGTGTGAGTAAAGATTCATGGCAAGTGTCACGATATCTACATTTCCTGTTCTCTCACCATTTCCAAACAGCGTACCCTCTATCTCCTCAGCTCCTGCAAGTACACCAAGCTCTGATGTGGCAACACCGCAGCCTCTGTCATTATGAGGATGTAAGCAAAGCACTACTCCGTCTCTGTACTTGAGGTGCTTGTCGATATACTCTATCTGTGTGGCAAAAACATGTGGCATAGCATTCTCTACTGTGGTAGGGATATTGATGATGGCCTTATTATCAGCCTTTGGCTGCCATACATCAAGCACAGCGTTGCACACATCAACCGCATAATCCACCTCAGTGCCCGAAAAGCTCTCCGGTGAATACTGGAAACGGAAATTACCGTCAGTCTCTGCCGCAAGGTCTCTCAGTAAAATAGCTCCGTCAACTGCAAGCTGCTTTATCTCTTCTTTTGACTTCTTAAACACCTGCTCACGCTGTGCAACAGATGTGGAATTGTACAGATGTACAACTGCTCTCGGTGCTCCCTCAAGTGCCTTGAAAGTCTTCTTGATGATATGCTCTCTGGCCTGTGTCAGCACATGTATAGTAACATCATCAGGAATCATATCCCTCTCAATAAGAGCTCTCGTGAAATTGAACTCTGTCTCAGAAGCTGCCGGGAAACCTACCTCGATTTCCTTAAAGCCTATATCTACAAGCATCTTAAAGAAGTCAAGCTTCTCCTCAAGGCTCATCGGCTCGATAAGAGCCTGGTTGCCATCACGTAAATCAACCGAACACCACAGTGGTGCTTTATCTATATAATCCTTCTTAACCCAGTCATAAGTGCATTCAGGAGGCAGAAAATAACTGCGCTCGTATTTTTCATATCCTTTCATCTTAAAACCTCTTTTCGTTTGAACTGATATAATTGTAACACATAAGCGCAGTTATTGGAATGATTATATTTAATCACTTTGGTTGATGTAATTTAATTTTTTATAAAAATATAATCAACTTTATTGATTTTGATTATTCTAATCAGATATTTAGGCTAAAATATCCGGCTAATCCTCTCTCTTATTCCCCCAGAAAAACAATGCAACTGTTCCCGGACCGGTGTGGCTTCCTATAGTCGTACCGATATCATTTATCTCTACTCTTCCCTTCATCTTATGGAAGGCAGCCTCAATCAGATCAGCTACGGCTTTAGCATCCTCATAGCATGCAGAATTTGATATATAGACCTTATCCGAATAATCGGCACCATCCTTGCAGAGTGCCTGCATCTTCACAAGCATCTCCTTTATTGCCTTCTTTTTGGTGCGGATTTTCTCACGCACAATAAGCTTTCCCTCATTGCTCACATTCATGAAAGGACAGATATTCAGCACATTTCCCACGAAGCCCGCGGTCTTTGAGATACGGCCTCCCCTGATAAAAAATGTAAGGTCTGATGAGAAGAACCAGTGATTCACCTCAAGTCTGTGCTCCATGGTCCAATTAGCCAGTGTATCAATATCCATGCCACTATCCCTAAGGTCAGCAAGCTTATCCATCAAAAGTCCAAAGCCAGACGATGCTGCCAGAGAATCAATCACATATATCTTCCTGTCAGGGTACTCCTCCTCCAAAGCCTCCTTTGCAAGCCTTGCCGAGTTAACTGTACCTGATATACCGGAGCTTAGTGCGCAGTGAAGCACATCATATCCCTCATCCAGGAACTGCCTGAAGTACTCCATGTACTCCTCCTGATTGATCTGCGAGGTCTTTGTCATGGCACCGGCTTCCATTGCCTTGTAGAAATCCGGCAGTGGCATGGACTGTCCTAAATCATCCATATATTCTTTACCATCAAGCTCATAGTGAAAGCATGCGTACTTAATATTTCTCTCGAGCATATGCTCCCTGGTAAGATCTGCTGTTGAACAGCAGCTAATCACATAATTTGACATATTATTTTCCTTTACCTTTTGACCTTTTATCATTATATGTAGTCAGATACATATGGTATCTCATGATATAAAATATCGTCAAGCTTTGCAACAGCATCGTACGTAGTCTGTATTTTGCCCATCTGCAAAAGCTTCTCGGCACTCTTGTAGCCTAAAAGCAGTGTGGTAAACGTGCCAATAGACATGCTTAGGTGATACTGTGGATTTTTGTCGGTGAGAGCACAGTGCCCCTTCTCAAAATCAATGACAAATGTGCCATTGTTCCACGGAAGAAGGTCATCTGCTATCTCAAAGCTAAAGCAGCCGCCCGGGCCATCCGGGTCACAGTTATACTGTGATATAAACTGCGCCACGTCGATGATTCTGCCCATGGCGTATGGTCTTATTGTCTCCTTTATATCACTGTCATCGAGCTCAAAAGCGATGGGCTCGCTGTAATAGTTGTTGCCTCTGACCTCATCAATCATGGAATCGTGCGCATGAATGTACTCCCACAGACCAAGCTGCGCCTCACGGTTTAAGTAGATGAGCTCCTTGATGTGCATGACATCGGAGCTGATAAGATACACCATATAGCCACACGGTTCATCATCCTCGTTATAGTAGATGGCGACCATCGTATCGTCCTCATCCCAGCGGAAGTACTCCTCCCAAGCCAGATTGTTTCTGTACAGACAGCCGTGAGTCTTCGCGGCAAAGTGAGTATGAAGCTTTTTAAACTGCTCGTCATCCCACTGCACACGGCGCACATAGCCCGGCTCCTTAAGCTTTGTAGGAATCTGTCTGTCCTTTATCACATATGTCATCTTGTTTGAGATAATCTCCCAGCCAAGTCCTCTGTAAAGAGGTATGGAGTATGGATACAAAAGGGCAAACGACTTGTTGCTATCGCGCATCCTCGTAAGACTCTTTCTCATAAGTTTCTTCATGAGACCATGGCCTGTGTACTCAGGATACGTGCACACACTTGTGACAAAGCCTACCTCGTAGCGCTCACCATATATATTCATATCGAGCGGATATACCGCAAACTGAGCCACAAGCTCCTCTTTTTTGTCTATGATATTGAAGCAGCCAAGCACATCAGCTCTCTCAAGCACCGGAAACTTCGACTGCTTGATTTCATCATCCTTCCAACCGGTCTCGGCAAGATCTGCCTCTGTTACCTGAAAAGCATAACGAAGCAGTGCATTGTATTCCTCCGCATCATCCTTTGTCAATACTCTTATCTTAAATTCATCTGATTTAAAAGAATGCATAGTGTCCTTTCTCGCCTGTCTTTACTGTATACATCAGATCGTCCGCCTTCTTAATCAGCTCAGTAATCTGACTCTCACTGGTGACATTTCTCTCATATGAAATACCAATAGAACAAGTGATATTCTTCTCCTCATTAAACTCTACGTCATGATTCAGATATTTCTTTATCTGGCTGCTGAAGCCATCAGCCTCTGCAATCCTCGCATAGATGTCCTTCGCAATATTCTCAAGCTCGTATCTGGCACAGGACTCAATAACTATGATAAACTCATCACCGCCATATCTGCTCACAAAGCCTCTGTCCTTAGCAACTTTCATGAACACAAAGGCCATCTCCTTAAGTATCAGATCTCCTACATCATGACCATACGTATCATTATAATGCTTGAAGTTGTCCAGGTCAATAAACATAAGCCCCACATCCATACCACCGGATGTCACACTTATGCGCTTCTCAAGCTTTTCAATCTCCTGATACATACCTGCTCTGTTGTATATACCTGTCAGCATATCGGTAACTGCTGCCTGCTTGAGTCTCCTGTTCATCTCATTGGCCTTCTCATTGGCCTCAATACGGGCAATTGAATACTCAAGCTCTCTGAATAATAGCTTGAAAATGCTCAAATCATCCTCGTTGAGCATGTATCGCTCTATGGAGCCATGCCAGTTATCCTTCATTCGCACATATGCTATGAGAACACTTGAAAGCGCATCATTCTTGATAAAAGGCACCGCTACAAATGAACATACATCATCCACTCCGAAGTACGAGATGACATTTTCATACTCGTAGAAGCCCTCTGCAATCTTTGATGTGGCAATGCCCTCCGGATAGTCTATCATGATATCACATATGCCCTTTATAACCTCATCTGTCATATCACAGCCCGTATCATTATAAAGCACCTGTGGCTCCTTCGCGTGCAGATCTATGATCAGCGCACAGTCAAGACTGAAATGATTGATGAAATTGCTCATGGCATTTTCAATCATGGTGTCCTTCTTCTGGTCATTGACATCGATAATGGTCTGCCATATGGAAATAAACTCCATCTGACGCTTTGAGCCCTGATAATCCTTTTCGAGCCCATGCTGCTTTACAAGCATATTAATCTGCCGCTCATTGATATGGCCATCACTCAGTGACTCTAGGTTGATATTTTTTAACATGTCAAGCGGAGCTGCCTCTGCTATTTCATGCATCCTTTTATTGTGTGCCTCTAAAAGTATTCTCTCATGCTCTATAAGCTCATTTTTGCCGAGCAGCTCAAACAGCTTCATCCTGCTTTCCCTGTATATCGAATATGCAAAAAATTCGTTTCCCTCCGCATTAACGAGATATCTCTCCGCATCCTCAAAACGTAAAAAGGCTTCTTCCTTTTCACCATCGTGCCACAAGAGCATGGCTGATGCAAAGGAGTAAAGGAACATCTCATCATCGCATCTGGAATAGTCATGGACTGCCTCAGTTCTTGTGGTGTCAATTACTCTGTAGATGACATAATTAAGAAACTGCTTGCAGCTGAGCAGATAGCGCTCACAGCTGAATCTGTCACCCGAAAATATAGATGCAAGCGCAAGAAGCGCATATACCTTACTCGTGTTGCACACTCTTAAGCTGTTTAGATGAAGCTTTATAATAGTCTTCATGGCAACTAAAAGTGCATGGACAGCCTCCTTATAATTGCCCTGCATGATATAGTTAAGAGACTTGTTATAATACACCTCAGCTATATCCTCCGGCATCTTCAGGTAATATAACATATTGATTGCAGCATTGTAATAATTGTCAACCAGCTCATTTTTACCCATGGCACTTAAATTGTAGCCTATAGACGTAAGCACTCTCGCAACATATATATTGCCGTGCCCCTTCATGAACTCGTATGTACGGATAACATATAAAAAGGCTATCTCATTGAGACCGCTTGTGCTGGCAAGCATAATAGTCTTCTGATATGCATCATACACAAGCTGCTCATTTCCTATCTCCTTCGCAAGCTCAAGCCCCTTCGTAAAATGCTTTAGTAATGATTCATCATAAAAGGACTGCTTCACCACATCCCGGCTATTGTCGTATGCGTAAATATATATATGTGCCAAATGATTCCTGTAGCCGTGCTTTATGAGCTTTTCTATAATTTCATCACTGACAGGTATATCCTGTACACAGAAGAATATATTGTACCAGCCTGACATCTTTATCATGACTGACAAAAGCTCTGCCTTAAATATCAGTGTGTCATCCTCTGCCAAAACTGCATAGTCATAGGCACTCTTTGCACTGTTTCCGGCCTTCTCAAGCTTGCCCTGATACATATAGCAGGTGCCCTTCATGAAATAATACAGCGAAAGATAATGCTCACTGTCATTTTCCGGTATCAGCGCCTTGTATTCATTCGTGAGCTCAATCGCTTTGGACATCTCTCCAAGTAAAACAGACGTCCTTGCATAGACCATATAAAAGCGGCGCAGGCTTTTCTCATCAATCCATGCATCCTCAAACTTAAGCTTATGCTCTATAATGCGGCAGCCTCTCCTTGCCTGCTCAAAATCCAGAAACTCCATGATATTTGATGCTTCCTGGATGCTCTGCTCAAAGTTCATAGTGATATACAGCTCATCATCATTTGTAGTTTTTACGTTATTTTTAAGCGGTCCGGCACTGCCTATATAGTATATGGCGCTCCTGTCCTCAAGCGACTCAACTATACGATCCCACACCTCAACAGTACTGTCAGTACCCTTGACTATGGCATTGACACCTAACACGATACCGATATTGGCGCATGGATTGTCAATCAGATACTTGATGGTCTCAATTGAACTCTTAGACGCCATCTGGAATCTGTTTATCACAATCATCAAAGGCTTCACCTCAGAAAGCTTCTTGAGCATGTCAGCTATGGCCATCGTCATGCGTCTCTGCTCATATGCCACCTCATTTAACAGCACTGTCTCCTCTCTGAAGCACTCACCTGTCTCATAATAGCTGTTTAACACCTGTCTGTGCAGATAGTACACACCGCACTCCTTCTGGAAATCATCAAAGCTTCCGCCTATAAAGCGCCTGTGCATATTGCATATGATGTCCAAAAATGGCTCATAAGCTCCGACCAGCGTATTGTAAGAGAACTCACTGTATGCAAAAAAGACGTTATCCTCATTGCTTTGATAACGTCTTATAACCTCAAGATTTTCAATCGAAAAATCATTGCTATAATTCGCCATTACGATATTTCGAGTCTCTTTTCCTATGCGATTGTAAATCTGCTCGATTACCCCGCTATAATACTTCTCTATCATCTAATTACCCCATCATGTTCCAAAGCCGACACAGTGTATATCAATCCTCCTGTAATCAGGCTTTTCCGAAATAATCCTAAAACCATAGTAGCCCAAAATTCCTAAAAAGTCAATCTTTTGACTCAATAATGATAAATTTTCCTCTATGGATATCAATCACTGCATGGTCATCAATTATTTCATTGGATATGCCAAGCGATGTAAATCTGTCAAAGGAATAATCAGTAACAGGATACTTAAAGCCTCTAAGGCTCACCTCATTGTCATCTGTCACAGCTATAAGCGAGACAAACCTGCCATATTGTGCTGATTTTTCAATGGTTACGGGCTTATCCGACATCCTTATACGGTTGTTTGTGTCGATAATGCTGATATCAGTTTTACTTTCCAATCCTATTCCCAAAAGTGAAATATTGCCGAGCACATGGTCTATTCTGCTTCCTGTTGCTCCAAGCATCACTATGCTTCGTGCACCCTCTCTTATGGCAAGTCTTATGGCATACTCTGTATCAGTATCATCCTTTATGGGATTGAGCCTGTGTATCTCGGTCTGTCCCTTTCTCTCAAAAAACTCCAAGGCCTTTGTTGTGGCTGAATCGAAATCACCTACAATTATATCAGGCGTGACACCGTTTTCGTACAAGAAATCCATTCCGCTGTCAGCCGCAATTATGGCATCTATTCCGTCAGTCTTTATCTCATTTAAGCCGAATTCCTTATCTATTTTTCCACCACATACAATCAAATACCTCATTTTATCCACCTTCTTATAAATAACATATCCACATTTGCTACAGGCCCGGAAGCATTTTTGTTTTAACCTGCATCTGTTACATCATGATATTCAGAAAACCCTTTACATTTTCTTCTATATCTCCGCTAAACACCGCACTTCCCGCAACAATGATATTGGCTCCTGCTGCAAGCAGTGTCTCCACGTTCTCTAGATTAACACCACCGTCCACCTCGATATCAGCCTTATTTGCGGTTTTCTCAAGAAGTGCCTTTAAGTCGCGTACCTTGTCTACAGTGTACGGAATAAGCTTTTGTCCTCCAAAGCCCGGATTTACAGTCATGATAAGCACCATGTCCACTTTGGGAAGCACATACTCTATGGCTGAGAGCGGAGTAGCCGGATTTAATGCTACACCTGCCAGTATGCCCTTTTCCTTTATTGCCTCGATTGTCCTGTCAAGATGCTTACATGCCTCCGCATGGACTGTGATGATATCTGCTCCTGCTGTCGCAAAATCATCTATATATCTGACCGGCTCATCTATCATCAGATGCACATCAAACATACGCTCTGTGCACTTTCTGATTGTCTTTATGACCGGCAGTCCTATTGATATGCTTGGAACGAAGCTGCCGTCCATAACATCTATATGCACATACTGTGCTCCGGCCTCATCAAGCTGCTTAAGCTGCTCTCCGAGTATTGAATAATCCGCTGATAAAATTGATGGTGATAAACAGTTCATGTTTTCCTCCGTTTGATTATGCTTTAAATTAATACTTTTGTCTGTTTTTAAGCTCCTCATATAAAAGCTTATAATTATCATACCGCACCTGCGATATTTTCCCATCTGCAAGAGCTTCCTTCACACCGCAGTCCGGCTCATTTATATGACTGCAGCCCTGAAACCTGCAATATGGCTCATACTCTACAAACTCCGGATAACATGTCCACAGATCTTCCTTTTCAAAGCCCGGCACATCCATCGAGCTAAAGCCCGGTGTATCCATGATATACGTGCCATCCTTTATCGGGATAATCTCAGAATGTCTGGTCGTATGCTTTCCGCGCTCTATTTTCTCACTTATATGTCCGGTCTCCATCTGCACATCATCCTGCAGACAGTTGATGATAGATGACTTGCCAACTCCCGAGGGACCTGCAACCGTGGTCGTCCTTCCCTCTAAAATGTGCTTTATCTCATCTATGCCCTCACCTGTTTTCGTGCTGGTAAAAAGCACTCTATAGCCAGCCGGCTCGTATATGCTTTTAAGCTCCTGCTGCTCTTTAGGTGTGATTAAGTCCTTTTTGTTGAAGCATATAGTAACCGGGACATGCTGGTACTCCATCATACACAAAAACCTATCAAGCAGGTTGAAATTGGGATCCGGCTTTGCGGATGCAAAAATAACCAGGGCCATGTCTATATTGGACACAGCCGGCCTGATAAGTTCGTTTTTCCGTGGCAGTATACGCTCGACATTGCCTATGTGCTTTTCATCATCGAGGACTGCTATGTCGACGATATCGCCTACCAGTGGCTTTATCTTTTGTTTTCTGAAGGTGCCTTTTGCTTTGCACTCGTAGAGAGTGCCGCCTGTGGCAGTTTCTTTTGCTTCTTTGGTTTCTTCTACGTAGACGTAGTAGAAACCGGCAATTCCTTTAATAATTTTTCCTGTCATGGTTTTCCTTGTGTGCTTTTGTATTTGCAGGAGTCACGCTTTCGGCGGGGATGCATGCCGCGCTTTGAGGTTGTGTGGGTGGCGGGGGCAGGCATATATTCCTCTTAAAAAATATGAAGCCAGCCCCGGGCTCTCCTACGGACAGGCTATGGCTTGCTCTGCCCTGTTCTTTCCTCGGTAGGTTTATGGCACCCCGGGGCAATTCATATTTTTTTCTCGGAACACATGCCTGCCCCGCTTCCTTAGTTCCTCTCCGCGAGTTCAGGTTTTCGTCCGCGGGTTGATGCGGTAGTGGGGTGCGGATAGCACCCACTTTGTGGGTGCTATCCGGTGGCTACAATAAAGACATGTATTGTGTTGCTGTTTTGTGTGCTATATGTGTATTGTGTGTATTTACAAATATGATGGCGATACGGAAAACTTGACGTAGCTGCGCTACGGCTCGTTTTCCTTGTGCTGGGAATGCTCCCGCTTTCCTTGTATTGCCATCCACGTTTTCATCAAATTATGATTTTATTTTACAATATACAAATTATGGTACTTGTACAGAAATCGTTTTTTCTCCTGGCTTTTCACCTGTTACATTTCCATTCTCATCCTTGACAGGCTCTGTATACTGCCATGTAACCGTTACTGTACCTGTTTTACAGTTCATTGTTCCACTTACGGTAACTGAAGCTGATGTTACATCCCTTCCGCTTGCATAAGTTTTTCCGTCAGAACCCACAAGTGAATATGAACCACCTGTTATATTAACATCTCCGACATCAAGCTTAACCGTCTTACTTACATTAGTCGATATCTCCTGCTTACCCTTACTGAGTGTAAGTGTGATTGTGGTGCCCGCGGCTACGGTTTCACCGGATTTGGTCTGGCTGATTACGTTGCCGGCGGGTACTGTGTCGCTGTACTGGGAGTCGGCATAGGTGTACTTGAGCCCTGCTCCTGCGAGGGCGCTTTCTGCATGTGACTGTGAGGCACCTACTACGTTTGGCACGGTGATTGGCTTCTGGCCCGGTGAGAGGGTGACTGTTACTGTGCTGCCCTTTGCGGCCTGTTTCTTTGCTGATGGTGACTGTGCTGTTACTACATCTGCTGCTACACTGTCATTGTAATCTCCATACTCGAAGGTGACACTAAAGCCTGCTGACTCGAGTGTGCTCTTTGCCGAGCTCTTGGTCTTTCCGATTACACTTGGTATCTTGACCATCTCTGATGTATTATCACCTTTTCCTGCGATAACTACATTAATCTGTGAACCACGCTTTACTGTATCTCCTGCCTTGACATCCTGCTCAAGGATTGTGCCGTCCTTTTCATCTGACTGCTTTGTCTCAAATGCAAATACTGTGAGGTCAAGCTTTAAGCGGTCTACTGCCTTCTGAGCATCCTCCACTGACATGCCTCTGATCTCAATCATCTGGCCCTCTGTCTCAGTCTGTGTCTCTGACTCTGATTCAGACTCGGTCTGTGTCTGTGACTCTGTCTGCTGTGACTCTGAATTCTTTTTGCCGCCAAACTTAAACACTCCTGCCACTGAAAGTGCAAGATATATGATAACTATTACAATGATTACGGCTGTTACTATACCCATGATTGTGATTGCTTTATCCATCTTTGGATTTAAAAGCTTGCCGTCATCATCATCGTCATCGTCTTCTTCGTCGTCATCGTCGTCTAAGAGTGACTCATCATATTCATCATCATCTTCATCGTCAGCATACTCATCATCATTATCTGCATCGGTATCATCATCGTTTAAGTCCTCTGCGACACCTCTGCCCTCTTTTATCTTGTCAAGCTCCTCCGGGCTTATAACCTTGGTCTTGCCACCGTCAACGAGTGGTGCTATTGTGACGAAATCCTCATCAGGATGCGCAAGAGAGCGCCTTATGTCTGTGAGAAGCTCCTCAATAGTCTGGTATCTGCGGTCCGGTGTCTTTTGTGTACACTTTAAGATGATTTTCTCAAAGCTGATTGGCAGATCCGGTGCGTAGATGCTTGGCCTTGCAATCTCCTCCTGTAAGTGCTGCAGTGCAACTGCCACTGTGGTATCACCGTCAAACGGCACACGGCCTGTAACCATCTCAAACATTACGATTCCCAGTGAGTAAATATCACTTCTGCCATCGACGAAGCCGTTTCTTGCCTGCTCCGGAGATGCATAGTGTACTGAGCCCATCACATCTGAGCTTATTGTATTTGAAGATGTAGCCTTTGCAATTCCAAAGTCTGTCACCTTTACCTTGCCATCTGTAGAAATAATGATATTCTGCGGCTTGATATCACGGTGAATGATATTTTTATTGTGAGCGGCCTCTATGCCCCTTGCCACCTGGATTGCAATACTTGCAGACTCCTTGAATGACAGCTGGCCCTTTTTCTCGATATAAGTCTTAAGTGTGATACCCTCGACATACTCCATGACAATGTAGTACAGACCATTCTCGCTGCCTACATCATAGATATTTACGATATTTGGATGCTCAAGTCCTGCTGCTGACTGTGCCTCAGCACGGAACTTGGTCACAAATGAACTATCCTCCGAAAACTCCTGCTTTAAAACCTTTATAGCTACAAAACGGCTCAGTATATGGTCTTTTGCCTTGTATACATCAGACATGCCGCCTGCGCCAACCTTGCTTAGGATCTCATATCGATCCGATAAAAAACTTCCTATCTCTAACATCTGTTATTACCTCGTCTTAAAATGGTTTAATAATCATTACAGTGATATTATCGCGGCCACCGTTTGCATTGGCCATGGCGACAAGCTGTGACGCTGCTGTCTCGATATTATCATTTTGCCTAATAGTATCGCATATTTCTTTATCTCTCACCATATTGGTAAGTCCGTCTGTACACAGAAGAATCCTGTCGTCCTCACATAGCTCGACCTCAAAAAAATCTGCCTCCACATGATCTGCTGCCCCGACAGCTCTCGTGATGATATTCTTGTCCGGATGAACTCTCGCCTCGTCGGCATTTATCTCACCCATCCTGACCATCTCATCAACCAGTGAATGATCCCTGGTAATTTGTCTGATCTGCTCTGTGCCACCTACAATATAAAGCCTGCTGTCACCTATATTGGCCACAAAAAGCTTGTTTCCTATAATAGTTCCTACGACTAAGGTGGTACCCATTCCACGCTTAGCTTCATCCTCACGAGACTCAGCCACCAAAAGCTCATTTGCCTTGTTGATAGCCTCTTTGATGATGGATACCGGTTCATCCCCGGCATTTCTCGATACCGATGCAACCACACGCTCTATAGTGTATCTGGAAGCATAGTCACCGGCTTTGTGTCCTCCCATTCCATCTGCTACGATGAAAAGATTCGGAAGATTTCCTACTGCAGTGTCAGACGAGAAATAAAAATCCTGATTCATCTCACGAATAGCACCTGCATCCGTAATGGAAAACGTCTTCATCTAGTTTATTCCTCTCTCTTTATCTATATGCTTCTTGCGAAGCTGTCCACAGGCACCGTCTATATCTCTGCCCATTTCCCTTCTAATAGTAACATTAATTCCGTTTTTTTCAAGCCTATTTTTAAAAGCCTCTATAACACCCTTGTTGGACTGCACGTAGTCGCGCTCCTTTATCGGGTTTACCGGAATCAGATTTATATGGCAGTTCATGCCATGCACGAGTGCCGAAAGCTCTGTTGCATCCTCGGCTGTATCGTTCACTCCGCCTACCAGGCTATACTCAAAGGTGACTCTGCGGCCGGTCTGTGCAAAATAATATTTGCATGCATCGACCACATCATGTATATCATAGCTGTTTGCAACCGGCATGAGAGCTTTTCTCTTTTCCTGGTTGGAGGCATGCAGTGAAAGCGCCAGCGTGATAGAAAGCTTTTCATCTGCAAGCTGTCTCATGCGCGGTACGAGACCACATGTGGAAACTGTCAGATTGCGCTGGCTGATATTGATACCGTTTTCATCAGTAAGAAGCTCTATAAAGCGCAGCAGATTGTCGTAATTGTCAAGCGGCTCACCTGTCCCCATGACAACTACATTTGAGATGCGCTCTCCTATGTCCTTGCCTATCTGATAAATCTGGTCAATCATCTCAGACGGCCTAAGCCCCCTAACGAGACCATCAAGAGTAGATGCACAGAATCTGCACCCCATCCTGCAGCCAACCTGCGAAGATATGCATACAGAGTTTCCATGCTTGTACTTCATAAGTACACTTTCTATGACGTTGCCATCATCGAGTGCAAAGAGATATTTTCTCGTGCCGTCGAGCTTTGACACCTGCACCTCCTCTTTTTTTAGCGAGATGAGTATTGCATTGTCCTTTAATACCTGTATGAACTTTTTTGAAATATTGGTCATCTCATCAAAGCTGTCCACATGCTTCACATGAATCCACTCATATATCTGCTTCGCACGGAATTTCTTCTCTCCGAGCGATATGATAAACTCTGTGAGCTCGTCCATATTCATTGATTTGATGTCAGTTAGTTGTTCTTTTATCTGTTCCATATCATTTTTATTAAGTCTGCATTTAACTATTGTTTTATAAATGTTTTTTCTTATTTGTTTTGCTTATTGTTTATTACTTCACTAATTATATCCTGAAATCTGGTTTCGTAATTAAAATTCATCATTTAAATCTGCATAAACAAATTCTTCTAATTCGAACCAATTTATATTTATTAATTCATGATTTATTTTAATATCATAATTTGCTTTTTATGAATCTTGCAATAAAGAATCCGTCACTTCCATGCTCACCGGGCAGTATCTGTTTCATTCCGGTGCCTTCAGCAAAGCTCTTATCCAGCTCAAACTCCGGATGCTTTTCAATAAACCACCTCACATTGTCCTCATTCTCAGCCTCATCTATCGTACATGTACTGTACACGAGCACTCCGTTTGGCTTCACGTATGTATGCACGGTATCAAGTATCTGTCTTTGAAGAGCGGCAAGCTCATCTACAGACTCAGGCGTCATCTTGTAGCGGATATCCTTCTTTCTGCCGAGCACTCCAAGCCCTGAGCACGGCAGATCACAAATGAGTATATCTGCCTTTCCCGCCGAATCAGCATCAAATACTGTGGCATCCCACACCTCTGCCGACATATTGTTAAGGCCATGCCTTTCTATATTTTCCTCAATCATATCGACCTTGTTATCGGTCAGGTCACGTGCGAGCACATGGCCGCTTCCCTGCAAAAGCTCAGCTATATGGGTGCTCTTGCCACCCGGTGCTGCGCATACATCTATCACATAGTCGCCCTTCTTTGGAGCAGCCGTCTGTGCAACAAGCATGGAGCTGATATCCTGCACATAGAAAAGTCCGTCTCTGAAGCTCTGCAAGCCATTCAAATAATCAAATCCAGATATAACAAACGCATAATTAAGTTCATCAACCGCTGTGACCGTCACACCCTCTGCCTCAAGCATTACACGAAGCTCATCCGGAGTACACCTGGTCAGGTTTGTCCTGATGCTTATGGTGCTCTTACTGTGAAAGGCCTTGAAAATCTCCTCTGCCTTCTTCTCTCCGTATGCCGCAACAAATCTGTCCACTATCCACTGTGGCATGGAGTATTGGATGCTTAATGTATCAAACTGTACTGAATCTATATTTCTTGCAATATTTCTGAGTACACCGTTTACAAAGCCCGAAAGTTGTGCAAACTTATGCCTCTTTGCAAGCTTCACCGCCTCATTGCATACAGCTGAATCCGGCACCGCGTCCATGTACTTTATCTGGTAGACGCTCATGCGAAGAAGGTTTCTGATGAAGGGCTTCATCTTCCTTACCTTTGTCTTTGAAAAAGAGTCTATGATGTAGTCGAGCTGCAGCATATACTCGATAGTGCCGTCAACAAGCCTCGTCATAAAGGCTCTGTCCTGCTTTGACAGATACTGATACTTGTCAAGCACACTGCGAAGCACGATATGTGAAAATGCTCCACGCTCATTAATCTCAATAAGCATCTCAAGGGCAAGCTCACGCGTATCTACAGAGTGCTCATTATGCGCTGTCACGTTTGATTTTGCCGGTCTGCCCGGTATATTATTTTTGTTTATTTGGCTATTTTTATTATTATGATTATTTTTACTATGATTATTTATCATGATGATGTTTCCGAATAGTTACATATACATTTAATTTTCTAACTAATATATCCAATTTGAACTGCCACCCTGTAAAATCACAGGCAAACAGAATCTAAAACAATATCAGTCGTCACGCCTGCGTCCGTTTGTGATAAGTATGATACGAAGGAGCTGTAAAATAGCAGCCGCCGCACTGGCTACATAGGTAAGTGCCGCTGACTTGAGCACCCTTCTTGTGTACCTAAGCTCGTCATCTGCAAGTATGCCCTGTGTACGAAGCATGACAAGCGCACGTCTTGAAGCATCAAACTCTACCGGCAATGTCACGAGCTGGAAAAGCACTGCTGCCGAAAACAGCAATATGCCTATATCAATAATAAGCCCTGACGAGCGTGTGTTAAATAATAAGCCGATAAGTATAACCGGCCATGCAAGCATGGAGCCAAAATTGGCTATAGGTACGAGCGCACTCCTGATTGAAAGAGGTGCATAGCTTTTTGCATGCTGTATAGCGTGTCCACACTCATGGGCTGCTACGCCAAGTGCTGCGACCGATGTGGCATTGTACACAGGATCAGATAAATTCACTGTTTTGGTGCGCGGATCATAGTGGTCCGTCAGACTGCCGGACACATGACGCACCTGCACATCATATATGCCTGCCGCCTGAAGCACTCTTTGAGCCACCTGTGCGCCATTCATGCCTGACATGCTTCTTAGCTGCGAGTATTTATTAAATGTACCTTTAACTCTTGCCGATGCAATCATACATATCACTGCACCTATCACAACGAGTATATATGTCGGATCCCAGTAATAATATCCCATGTATCATCTCTGCTACTAAAAACATATACAAATGTGTATATGCTAGATGATTCGCTACAATCTCACGATTTGTAGTTACTGCTTCAATGTGTATGCTTTGGCGATTATAAACAATACGCTACTCACAAGTTCTTGTACACTCCACAGTCGTAAATTCCCGACTAAGCCATCGGTACATACCTATAAATTCTTTAAATTGATTAGATATAGGTTTTCATCTAAATAGCTTTTCCTTTCTTAATATTTTATGTTTCGCTACTTGGTTTTCGTAGGCTTCTACCATTGTCTAAACGCTACCATCAAGGTTCTATCCTATAATTAGCAAGACTGTTTCAACTTGCACTGGCTACTTCTCAACGTTTCCGACTGCTTTGACGTTAGCACAAACGAATACTCTGGATTTTGAGTATCTTTGAGAACATTGACTCACATTTAATTATGTTTTTAGTTACTTATAATGAATAACTATAACGTGAAAAACGAGCCCTCTTCCACATGACAGCCTCTCAAAAATGAGCCTGTATCCATGCGCTTCTTGCCCTGGAGCTGTACCTCTACTAAAGATAATGCTCCTTTTCCTGTCTGTACATACATATCATTTTTTCCGATATGATAAATACAGCCCGGCTCATAATCATCGCTGCCGTCAATCACCTTTGCACTCCACACCTTAAATGTCTTACCATTCAGGTGGGTGTATGCGCTCGGCCATGGATTAAGCCCCCTTATAAGCCTCTCAATCTCAACAGCCGGCTTTGTCCAGTCGATAAAGCCAAGCTCCTTACTGATCATTGATGTATGTGTGGCCTCCTCGCTGTTTTGAGGAGTATACTCTGCAGTGCCATCCTCTATCATCTTCATGGTCTCCACACACAGCTTTGCTCCCTCTGCTGAGAGCTTATCAAACAGGCTGCCGCCGGTCTCATCAGGTGCGAGTCTGACTGTACTCTTTGCAATCATATCGCCGGTATCGACGCCCTCATCCATCCTCATGGTAGTGACACCTGTAAACTCGTCACCGTTAATCACAGCCCACTGGATAGGAGCCGCACCTCTGTACTTTGGCAAAAGTGAAGCATGCACATTGATACAGCCGTATCGAGGCATATCAAGAATACTCTTTGACAGAATCTGTCCAAAAGCAACCACGATTATTATATCTGCATTAAACTTTCTGAGATACTCTATATTAGCAGTCTCTCTTATTTTAACTGGCTGGAATACCTCAATACCGTGCGAAAGCGCACACTCCTTGACCGGTGTATACTGCATTGTCTTGCCGCGGCCCTTTGGCTTGTCGGGCTGTGTGACAACCAGTGCCACCTCGTGCCCTGCCTCTATAATTGCCTCAAGTGTTCCCACCGAAAAGTCCGGTGTTCCCATGAAAATTACTCTCATCTTACTGCCTCCCAGATATTTTCCAAGCTCAGATAACAAATGTCATCCTAATGATTACTCCTGTGTATCCTCATATGTCACATCGTGAAGTACGCCCTCAACCTTCTCCACATAGAGATGTCCGTCGAGATGGTCAAGCTCGTGGCAGATACATCTGGCCAAAAGCTCTTCTCCCTCTATCTCATACTCATTCATATCCTCGCCCATGAAGCGAGCCTTTACATAATTCGGGCGGGTCACCTGTCCGGCTTTTCCCGGTACTGAAAGACAGCCCTCATCGCCGGTCTGCTCTCCGTCAGACTCGATAATTTCAGGATTAATCATCACGATTGGACCCTCGCCCACATCGATAACAACGATCCTCTTTAATATGCCAACCTGTGGTGCGGCAAGTCCTACACCATTAGCCTCATACATAGTCTCAAGCATATCATCAATAAGTGTTACTATCTTTGGAGTCACCTCCGTAACCTCTCTGCAGACCTTGCCAAGTACAGGGTCTCCCTCCACTCTAATAGTTCTAAGTGCCATAATTGCCTCCTTCTATATCTATCAAAATCCACTCATCGGATTGAAATCAAATGAGATATTAGCATGTTTCATTGCCGTATCAGCTTTCACAGCCTGCTCTATGACATCCTTTATGGAAATGAGCGCCGCATAGTCAGATGTCTTCATGTAAATCACCTTGCGGTATATGTCATTTACCTTGGCGATGTTCGCATCCGCAGGACCGATGAGCTGAATCAGATGCCTATCATCCGGGCTCTGATTTTCATCTGTATGCGATATCATCTGCGACGCTATATCGTACACTTGCTGTGCCATGCTGCTGCACTCACTCTCATCAGGTGATGTGACATGGACTAAAAGCATATTCCATACAGGTGGATAGTTCATAAGCCTCCTGTACTCTATCTCCTTATCGTAAAAAGCCTCATAATCCTGCTCTTTGGCAGTCCTGATGGCATAGTGGTCAGGGTCGTAGGTCTGGATAACCACATTGCCGGGCAGCTTTCCTCTGCCGGCGCGCCCTGCCGCCTGGGTCAGCAGAGCAAAGGTGCGCTCCGCCGCATGAAAATCATTCACATGCAGTGACATATCCGCCGCCAGCACACCAACCAGCGTGACATTTGAAAAATCATGCCCCTTTACAATCATTTGCGTTCCTACTAATATATCGGCTTCCTGCGCCGAAAATGCAGCCAGTATCTTTTCATGGCCTTCCTTGCCTGCCGTGGTATCCATATCCATGCGCAAAACCCGCGCCTGCGGATACATTTTTTTCACAGCTTCCTCTATCTGCTGTGTACCGGCACGGAATCCTGAAATATACTTTGAGCCGCATACCGGACACCGTGTAACCCGCGCCTGTTCGTACCCGCAGTAATGGCAGACCATTTTCCCGTTTTTATGCTCGGTAAGGGAAATATCGCAGTGCGGGCATTTTAAAACATGTCCGCACATACGGCAGGACACAAATCCCGCATAGCCTCTTTTATTTAAAAAAAGTATAATCTGTTCCTTTGCCGCCAGCCTCCGCTGTATCAGCTCCTGTAAACGGCGTGAAAAAACAGAGCGGTTGCCGCACTTTAATTCTTCCCGCAAATCCACCGTATATACGGCAGGCAGTGTGCCACTTGCACGCCGGGGCAGTTCTAACAGGGTATATTCGTTTTTCTTTGCCCGGTAAAATGCCTCTACGGACGGTGTCGCCGAGCCGAATACCACACCTGCGCCGCACATTTTGGCAATGTGGACTGCCGTTTCCCGCGCATGGTAACGCGGCGCCTGTTCACTTTTATAAGCCCCTTCGTGTTCTTCATCCATGATGATAAGCCCAAGATTTGTAAAAGGTGTGAACAAAGCGGAACGCGGTCCGATCATAATGCTGATTTCTCCGCGCATGGCACGTAAAAACTGGTCATACCGCTCTCCCTTGGACATTCTTGAATGTAAGACCGACACCTGACTGCCAAACCGCCTGTAAAAACGCTGTACCGTCTGAAAGGTCAGGGCGATTTCAGGAATCAGGACGATTGCCTGTTTTCCCTGCGCCGTCACGTGCTGTATCATTTCAATATAACAGAGTGTCTTTCCGCTTCCTGTTACACCGTACAGCAGCCACGGTTTCCGCTCCCCCGCATCATACTGTGTACAAAACTGCGTGACCGCCTTCTGCTGGGCTTCATTTAAAATGAGCCGTTCCTGTCCGGGGGCTGTTTCCCGCACCGGATTACGATACAGCTCCTGTGTTTCCACCGTAATGACATTTTGCTTTTCCAATGCCTGAATTGTCTGTGTCGTTATCTGATACTGCTCCTTTAAAACTGCCGTGTCCAGTCCGTTCTCATCTGTTTTACAGAGTGCTTTTAACAGCCGCACCCTTGCCACGGCATTTTTCTTTTCATACAGTGCCAGATATTCTGCCGCTTTTTCCTTTGATACGGCAAGGCGCACTGTCTTTTTTTCTTTCTGTCGCACTTTTTCCTTTACCGGAAGCACCGTTTTTAAAGCCTGGTTCATTGTCGAGCCGTACTGCTTTTTTAACCACGCCGCAAGCTGTATCATACGTCCGACTGCCTGAATCCCGCTTTGGGATATGCTGTCGATGTCTTTTATTTTCTCATCCGGAATCTTGGGGGTACTGCCGATACCGATGACATATCCTGTCAGCAGACGGTTTCCCCTGCCAAACGGAATCTGCACCATAACCCCAATCTGCACTTCATTTTCCAATTCGGGAGGAATCCTGTACTGAAAGGTTTTATCCAGTTGTTCCTGTGAAATATCCACAATAATATCTGCGTACATGGTGCCTCCTTTTTTGATTGGACGGACATTATCCGTATATTAATTCCAGCATTTTAAACATTTTTTTCCGCCAGTTCTTTTAAAACTTCGGCAATCAGCACTCTTTCATCCATCGGATGCTTCACGCCCTTGATTTCCTGATAGTCTTCGTGGCCTTTTCCGGCAAGGACAATAATATCGCCCGGTTCGCCGTGTTCAATCGCATAGCGGATTGCTTCTTTTCTATCTGTAATACTGATATATTTTCCGTCTGTCTTTGAAATGCCGGTTTTAATATCTTCAATAATGGCTTCCGGGTCTTCAAATCTCGGATTATCCGATGTAATAATCGTAAAATCAGCCAGTTTTCCCGAAACCTCACCCATTTCAAAACGTCTTTCCTTAGAGCGGTTGCCGCCACAGCCGAATACGCACACCAGACGGTGTGGGTTATATTCTTTTAATGTTTCAAGTATACTCTTTAAAGACATGGCATTATGGGCATAATCAATCATCAGTGAAAATTCATCAGATACCTTTACCAGCTCGATCCTGCCCTTGACTTTGACTTCTGCCAGTGTCTTTTTTAACGTTTCCTGCGGCACCTGAAAATGTCTTGTAACCGCAATCGCACACAGTGAATTATAAACCGAGAACTTTCCCGGAAGATTGAGTGCCACGTCCATGTCCAGCGCACCGGTACAACGGTATGTAAGTCCCACCGTGCCTCTTTCATGCTTTAAGCAGATGTCGCAGGCTCTAAGCTGTGCTTTTTCCGATAAACCGTAAGTTTCGATTTCACAGGTCGCATTTTTAATGACTTCTGCCGTATGCTTGTCGTCTGCATTGACAATGCCTGTTTTACACTGGCTGAAAAGCTTTGCCTTGCATGCCAGATATTCTTCAAAAGAAGCGTGTTCATTCGGTCCGATATGATCCGGTTCAAGATTGGTAAATACACCGATGTCAAATAAAATACCGGCGGTTCTGTCAAGCTTTAAGCCCTGTGAGGAAACCTCCATGACAACTGCCTTACAGCCTGCCTTTACCATTTTGGCAAACGATTCATGAATCTGATAAGACTCCGGTGTTGTATTGCAGGATGCCCAGCTTTCATCACCGATAATCGTTTCGATTGTACCGATTAAACCGGTTTTAATACCGCAGGCTTCCAGCACGTTGCGGATCATATAGGTTGTCGTTGTCTTTCCCTTTGTCCCCGTAATGCCGATTGTAAACAGCTTTTCTGCCGGATTGTCAAAATATGCGGCTGACATGAATGCCAGTGCATATCTTGTATTTTCAACCGAAACCACCGTTACCGTATCTGGAATCTGCGCCAGATATTCTTCCTTACAGCCCTGCTGTACCACAATCACGGAAGCCTTCTGTTCTACTGCCGCCTGAATATATGTGTGTCCGTCACTGACCGCACCCACGATGCAGACAAATGCCGTATTTTCCCTGACTTTTCTGGAATCTGAAGTCAGACTTTCCACCTGCGTTTCCACACTCCCCGAAACCAGTGTATAAGAAAGCTTCTCCAGCAACTTTGATAAATTCATACTAATCCTCGTTTCTGAGCAACTTGTTGCGAAGAGGCGATGAGAAATTCGCACAGGCGATTTCTCATCTGCCATCATAGCTATTTGT
>ERZ834859.638-NODE-638-length-46594-cov-6.526354_pt1 | contig 46594 bp, 35 predicted proteins | sample MGYA00519947_ERZ834859 | MGnify/ENA primary metagenome ERZ834859 (study PRJEB31850, sample SAMEA3708763) | human gut metagenome | biome: human gut; feature: human-associated habitat; material: faeces | place: China | collected 2014 ...
ACGCTGACCATCGAGGCGCTGATGCAGGACGGCAAGGCGTTGCAGAGCGGTACGTCGCATTTCCTGGGGCAGAATTTCGCCAAGGCGTTCGACGTGCAGTATGTCAACAAGGAGGGCAAGCTCGAATATGTGTGGGCCACCTCGTGGGGCGTTTCGACCCGGCTGATGGGGGCGCTCATCATGGCCCATTCGGACAACAACGGTCTGGTGCTGCCGCCGAAGCTGGCCCCGATCCAGGTGGTGATGGTGCCCATCTACAAGGGCGAAGACCAGCTGGCCGAAATCCGTACGCGCTTCGGGGCCATTGCGGAGCAACTCAAGGCCAGGGGTATCAGCGTGAAGGTCGATGACCGTGACAATGTGCGCTCGGGTTTCAAGTTCGCGGAGTACGAACTGAAGGGCGTCCCCGTGCGTCTGGCGATGGGGCCGCGCGATATGGAGAACGGTACGATCGAATTGGTGCGCCGGGACACGCTCGAGAAGGAGACCGTCCCGCAGGAGGGGCTCGTGGAGCGCATCGAAGGACTGATGGCCGAAATCCAGCAAAATATTTTCAGCAAGGCGCTGGCTTACCGCGAGTCGATGATTACCAGGGTCGACACGTGGGAGGAGTTCAAGGAGGTGCTCGACAAAAAAGGCGGTTTCGTGCTTGCGCATTGGGACGGGACGGTCGAAACCGAGGTGGCGATCAAGGATGCCACGAAGGCTACGATCCGTTGTATCCCGTTCGATGCGCCCGATGAGGAGGGTAAATGTATCTTCTCGGGCAAGCCGTCGCACCGCCGGGTGCTCTTCGCCCGCAGTTATTAGGGCCGGATTCGGACGGGCGTTTCCGCCGGTAACGGGCGAATGGGTGCCGAGGCAGTCCGTTCGCCCTTTTTTGTGCCTTCCCCCGAAGCGGGCGGGCTTCCGTTATTTTGTGGGGCGTGCCCCGGGTAATATTATAAATGATTGGACGTATGCGATATTCTGTATGTTTGTGCGCGGTATGGCTGCTGGGCGTCTGTGCCGCCGTATGCCCGGCCTATGCCGGGGACGGGGATCATTTGCTGCCGGTTGCGGGTACCCAGTGGAAGGGACGGAAAGTCGCTTTCATGGGCGATTCGATCACCGACAAGGCGCATGTCGGCACGACGAAGAACTATTGGCAGTATTTGCAGGAGATGCTCGGCCTCGTGCCGTTCGTTTACGGGATCAACGGCCAGCAGTGGCGGGACGTGCCGGGGCAGTGCGAAAGACTCAGGGCCGAGCGCGGCGATGACATCGACGCGATCCTGATCTTTGCCGGGACGAACGATTACAATTCCGGGACGCCTCTGGGGACGTGGTATACGACCGGTGAGGTACCTGTCGAGGTGTCCGGCCTCCGGTCGGAGCTCCGGACGAGGAGGACGTTGTCGATGGACGGGGATACTTTCCGTGGCCGTATCAATATCGCAATGTCCTACCTGAAGGCGAATTTCCCGGACAAGCAGGTGATCCTGCTGACCCCGATCCACCGGGGATATGCCCGTTTCGGGGACAACAACATCCAGCCCGACGAATCCTATCCCAACAGCCTCGGCCTCTATGCGGATGCCTATGTGGATGCGGTCAAGGAAGCTGCGAACGTCTGGGCCGTCCCCGTCATCGACCTGAACAGCATCTGCGGGCTTTATCCCAATGCGGATTCCCATACCCGCTATTTCCATGACGCACAGAGCGACCGTCTCCATCCCAATGCCGAGGGGCATTACCGGATGGCGAAGGCGCTGGCATACCAGTTGTCGTCTTATCCTGCAAATTTCGAATAGTGCCATGTCCTGTGAAGCCGAAGCACGCAAGCGCGTGATTTACCGCGTGACCTTCGTCGGGTTCGTGGTCAACCTCGTCCTCACGGCGATGAAGTTCGCGGCGGGGATCGTGGGCCGAAGCGGGGCGATGGTCGCCGACGCGGTGCACTCCTGTTCCGACATGGCTACCGACGTGGTGGTGATCGCCTTCGCGAAGATCTCCGCCAAACCCAGGGACGACGGGCACGACTACGGGCACGGGAAATACGAGACGCTGGCTACGATCATCATCAGCCTGGCGCTGGCGGCCGTGGGCGCCGGTATTTTGCTCAGCAGCATCCGGGCCATCCGCATCGTCGTCGATGGCGGGGAGTTGCCCCGCCCGGGCGCTGTAGCTCTGGCCGCGGCGGTGGTGTCGATCGTCATCAAGGAGATATTATACCGATATACGGTGCGTGAGGGGTGTCGGGTCGAAAGCCCGAGCATGGTCGCCAATGCCTGGCATCACCGCAGCGACGCCCTTTCGTCGCTGGGGACGCTGGCGGGTATCGGATGTGCCTATTTCCTCGGGCAGCGGTGGCGCATCGCCGATCCCATCGCAGCGTTGGTCGTCGCAGTCTTTATCTTCAAGGTTGCTTTCGACCTGATCCGCACGGGGCTCGGGGAGTTGCTCGAGCGTTCGTTGCCCGACGAGACGGAGCAGGAGATTTTGGGAATCGTTACGGCCGATCCCGAGGTGGGGGAGCCGCACAACCTGCGAACGCGCCGTATCGGGGCCGCGATTGCCGTCGAAGTGCATGTTAGGGTGGACGGGGCGATGAGCGTCGCCCGTTCGCACGAGCTGACGGTCGATATCGAACGCCGCCTGCGGGCGCGTTTCGGCCAGGGGACGATCATCTCGATCCATGTGGAACCCGTGAAATGTCCCGCCGAAGCCGGAATCCCGGGCGGCGACCCGCCTTCCTGCCCCTGACGGCCCCGGAAAATGTATCTCCTGTCCGCGATTTTTTCCTTATTATTCCGCTTTTTTTGCTGATAACTAACGGGATACGGCTGCGGCCGATTCCGGCACGGAATTTGTAAATTCAGCAACCGGAAAAACAGCGGGGATTTCCCCCGGCGGAGTAGAAAGAAATTTGGTTTTTCGGAAAAAAGTATTTATCTTGCCGTCGTAAAGGCTCCGGAAACCATCGTTTCAAAAGCCCGAACACACGAAACTGACGCACATACAACATTAAAAGGATAGCCTATCGGGAAAAATTCTACTCTTTATAACTATAATTAGGAGAAAAGAGTATGAACGTACAAGCATTAAGTGACCAGGTATTGCTTAATCATTACCTTTCAGGTGACCAGGGTGCCATATCCAAGCTCATCGAACGCCACAGCCGCCGTGTGCGGGACTACATCAATATGATGGTCAAAGACCGTGACGTTGCCGAGGACATCTTTCAGGAAACATTCATCAAAGCCGTGCGGGTTATCGACGACGGCCGTTATACGGACAACGGGAAATTTCTCTCGTGGATACTTCGTATTGCGCATAATCAGGTGATCGACCACTTCCGCGCTCAGCGGCAGAACAAGACCGTCACCGAGGCTGAGGCGGGTTATGACGTACTGGGGTCGCTGCGTTTCGCCGAACGGAACGTGGAGGACGCGATGGTCAGCGAGCAGATCGAGCGCGATGTGCGCGCTCTGGTCGAACTGCTGCCTTCGGAACAGCGCGAGGTGGTGATGATGCGGTACTTTGCCGGTCTGAGTTTCAAGGATATCGCGGAACAAACCGACGTGAGTATAAATACCGCGCTGGGGCGTATGCGCTATGCGCTTATCAACCTGCGACGGATGATCAAAGAAAAAAATATGGTTTTGTGCTGACCTCCGCACAATATTTCCATGGGGCCGGCGTTTAGTTAGTACAAAGCAAAATTAATAAATAGATGCCTATGGAGGATATTGACAAAAACGAGGTTTCAGACGAAGGCATCTCTGAAGACGAAGATCTTATGATGCGGGAGGTTGTCCAGGGTGACGCAGATCTTTGCTTTTTACACCACTACCTCTCGGAGGTTTTCCGAAATGGAGATAATTTTTAAGGGTTAATTTTTGATGGGGAAGGGCGCCGGGAGGCGCCCTTCATTTTGCCCTCCCCTCACCGATCCCGGAATATTTTTTGCTGCATCCTGATAAAAACCGATCGTTATGACACGGATACGTATCAAGCGGGTTTACGAACCCGAGGCCCCGGAGGACGGCTACCGGGTGCTGGTCGATAAGTTGTGGCCCCGGGGCATCCGCAAGGAGGCGCTCCGCTATGACCTGTGGGCGAAGGAGATCGCTCCGACCCCCGGGCTGCGTACATGGTTCCATGCCGCCCCCGGGGAGCGGTGGGAGGAATTCCGCCGCAGGTATACCGCGGAACTGCGCTCCTCGCCGGCCGTGCGCGACTTCGTCCGCCGGATCGCCGGTAAGGATACGGTTACGCTGTTGTATGCTTCGAAGAGTGCGGCCGGGAACCATGCGCTGATCCTGCAGGAATACCTCGCCCGCGCCACGGCTGCGGCCGGGGTTACAAACGTCCGCTACTCGTAATGCGGGTTTCATCCTGCCCGGGCAGCGCTCGGTGGACGGTGGTTTCCTGCCTTGTAAGCCTATGGATCCCGGGGGGCGGGCATGGCAGCTCCGTCCGGGCGACAGTTCGTGTCCGCTACGAATGAAAAAGCACCTCGACGGTGCTTTTTCACGCGGCCCTGCCCGTGTTCCCGGAATTTTTATACCGGTCTTATTTGCGGCCGATCTCCATCCTGAATTTCGGATTGGCGGGTTCGGTATGCGAGGCCGAAACGAACTGCCACATCCGGTCGATAATCTCGGGATGCTGTGCGGCAAGGTCGTGCTCTTCGCGCGGGTCGTCTCTCAGGTTGAATAATTCAAAGCGGTCGTTCCCTTCTTTCACGCGGCGCAGTAAACCTTTCCAGTCGCCCCAGCGGACGGCTACCCAGCCTTTGCTGCCGGGGAACTCCCAATAGAGATATTCGTGCTGCGGTTGCCTGCGCCCTTCGAGGGTCGGCAGGAACGAAATGCCGTCGGTCGCGGGGGGCTCGACGCCGGCCAATTCGCAGAGAGTCGGCATTACATCGGGGAAATAGCCGATATGGTCGCTTACCTGCGGGCGGAGTTTGCCGCCCCACGCCACGATGAAGGGCATCCGGATGCCGCCCTCGCGCAACGACGACTTGCCCCAGCCCTTGCCGCTGCGAAACGGGTGGGCGCTGTCGAACCACTCGCTCGACGAGCAGGAGTTCGACGCCGGGCCGTTGTCGCTCGTAATGACGATTACCGTATTTTCCCAGATGCCGAGCCGTTTCAGCTCGGCGACCAGCCCGCCTATCTGGCGGTCGAAGTAGGTGATCATCGCGGCATAGGTCGCCCGCGGCCACCGCGAGGGGAAATAGCCCTTGCCCTCGATGGGCTGTTCGTCGCCGAATTTACGCACGTAGTATTGTACGTCGGCATCGGGCGCCTGCATCGGGCTGTGGGGGATCGGCGTCGTCCACATCAGGAAGAACGGCCGCTCCTTGTTGGCATTCACGAATTCGAGCACCTGGTCGTACATGGCATCGGGGCTGTATGTGCGCTGCGTGTATTTGTCGTAGCTGCGCGGGTCGTAGGGATCGGCCCCTGCATCGAGCGGCGTGCCCGGCGGCAGCAGTTCGTTGTCGAGGTAGACGCGCCGGTCGTTCTGCCACAGGAAGGGCGGGTAGTAGGTGTGCGCCTGCCGCTGGCAAATGCAGCCGTAATAGGTGTCGAAGCCCATTTTATTGGGCGTCCCCTCCGTCGCGGGGCCTCCGACGCCCCATTTGCCGATCATGGCCGTGGCGTATCCGGCCTGCTGCATGACCGAGCCGAGCGTCGGAGTGCCGGCTTCGAGCGGGGCCTGTCCTTCGAGCGTCGAATCGCGCAGCATCGCCTCGTGGTTCCAGACGTCGCCCCGCCATTCCATCTCGTCGTTGGCGCGGATCTGCGCATGGCCGGCGTGCCGCCCCGTCAGCAGGCCGCAGCGTGCCGGCGAAGAGAGCGGTGCCGCAGAGTACATGTCCGTGAAGCGGACGCCGCATTCGCTCAACGCGTCGATGTTGGGAGTCTCGATCTTTTGCTGCCCGTAGCAACCGAAGTCGCCGTAGCCTGCGTCGTCCATCAGGATGAAGATCACGTTGGGACGCGGAGCCGGATTTTCCGTACATCCGGCTGCGGCCAGTGCGGGAATTGCCGTAAGCAATGTCCGGGGGATTGATGTTTTCATGGATTGCTTTTTGGGTTGGTTTTTTTGCTGTTAGATGCAAAAATAATAAAATAAGAATAAAAAAGATCGCAAAAAAGAAAGTTTTTTGCGATCTATCTCTGGTCGAAGAAACTCCCCTTTGTTTACCGGGGCGGTCGGGGAGGGGGTGTTTTCGGGCGGAGATCGGCTGCCCTGTTCCCCTTGGTGTTTCAGGATTTTGCAGGGCCGGGTACGGAAAAGCCCCTGCCGCGGCAGGGGCTTTTGGGTGATATGTCGTGGCCGCTTTAGCGGTCGCCGAGGCAGCGGTGCGCCCGGTGGAGCTGGAGCGAGAGCGAGCAGGCGGCGACCCCGGCAAAGAGCAGCGAAATGCCGACCCATACGATGACGGCCGTGGTGCCGAATACGAGCGGCTGGAAAAGGATCCAGAGCGAACAGAGCAGCAGCAGGATGCCGCTGAAAATAGTCCAGCCCGACCCGGCGATCTGCATGGCGCCCATGTCGCTGCCGAGCCCGATGGCACCGAACGCACGCAGCATGAGCCAGAACCCGAGGAATATCGGGAGCGTAGCGGCCGAAAGCGCGACGTTGAAGATCAGGATGATGCCCAGCACGATCTCGATGATGCCGCCCGCCAGCATCCAGCCGCGTCCGGTGATGAAATGTTTGTTGACCGATGAGAGTACGACTTCGAGGATGCCCGAAATCAGCATCAGCCACCCGAACAGGAGCGACATGCCCAGGTAACTTTGTGTGGGGTAGACGAATACGAGGATGCCGACTACGAACAGGGCGATGCCGATGATAAGCAGCAGCCACCAATAGCGCACGGCGCGTTTCGAATTTTCGATCAGGGTTGAGAAATTTTCCATAGCATACGGATTTTCCCTCCCTGACAGCAATTTACATACCAGAGTTCCCGACGGTTCGATCGGCGGACGGTTGGGCTGGGGTGTACGCCGTACATCCCTTTCGCGGCAGGCGGGCACCTGTCTGCGGGGCTGGGCTGGATGCCCTGCCCCGCGCCCCGGGTGTAGATGCCCGGGGCCGGCCGGAATGCCGGGCTCCGGTTGCCGGGCTCAGGGTGCGGGGACGGCTGCGGGTGCATTCCGCAACGGGACTACTTCGCCGATCTCGGGGCGCAGTACATGCAGTGCGGTGTCTGCGGCCAGTGCCGCTTCGGTCGCCAGGGGTTCGTCCCAACGGTGTCTGGCGAGGGCGAACTTGGAGTGGTGGACGGTCATGATCTGCTTGGCACCCAGTTCTTTGGCCGCCAGGGAAAGTTGGTCGGGCATCGTGTGGATGTATTTCCATGCTTCGTTGTACTGTCCGTTTTCGAGGATCGCCAGGTCAATGCCGGGGAACTGCCGGCCGATCTGCGCGAAATGCTTGCCGTAACCGCCGTCCCCGCCCATGTAGACCTGCCGTGCCGGGGTTTCCAGCAGGAACGATGCCCACAACGTCCGGTTGGGATTGAGTCCGCGTCCCGAAAAGTGCCGCGACGGCAGGCAGTGCACCGCGAACCCGTCGCCGAGCGCAGCCGTTTCGTGCCAGTCGAGTTCGATGATTTTCTCCGGGTCGAAACCCCAGTATTCGAAATGCTCCCCGACGCCGAGCGGGCAGACGACCTTCCCGATCCGGGATTTGAGTTCGGTGACCGTACGGTAGTCGAGGTGATCCCAGTGGTCATGCGTGATGACGAGCAAATCCACGTCGGGCATGTCGCCGGGACGGTAGATGTCGGTGCCCTTGAAAGGCCTGTTGAGGAAGGAGAACGGTGCGGCGGCCCGGAATACGGGGTCGACGAGCACACGCCGCCCTTCGGCCTGGAGCAGGTAGGAGGAGTGCCCGAACCACACCAGCAGGTTGCTGTCCCGATCCAGTGCGCGCAGGTCGGTCTTGAGGGCCGGGACGGCCGCGTCGGGGCGCAGCCCCTCCTTTTTTCGGAACAGGAATTCGAGGATGCCGCTCAGGCGGCTTTTGTCGCCCGTCATCATCGGGCTTGCTTCCAGGTTGCGGAACTGCCCGTCGCGGTAGTTCGGCGATTGCAGGATGCGTTCGAGCCGGCTGCCCCGCGGCAGGCGTCCGAAGGCCGGGAGGTTGAGGATTATCAGGCCGGCGATCGCGGCGGCGAGTATTATTCCTGTCAGGATTCCCATTGTGCGTCTTATTTTCGTGCTGGACATATCGTTTCCCACTGGTTGTACAGTGCAAAGATACCGTTTCCTGCGGAATTGCGGTTATACGGATTACGGTTTGGGTTACCATAATCCCCGAAATCTTCGCCGGCACCCGGAGGGCATCCTGGAAATGCCCCGCTGCATTTTGTCGTGCAAAGGGGGATTTCGGGCTGTTTTGAATGCCGGATAGTCGGAATAGTTGCTAAAATTTCCATTTATTATACGATTTATATGCCAATTTTTATAATTTTGTACTTAATTGTTCCATAATAGTGATGCCTTTTACGTATTGTCTGAGAAAAATGTGGCCGCTGCACAGGGGATGGAAGTGCATGGCGGCCCTGCTTGCCTGCCTGTGCCTGTTGCCGGACATGGCGGCGCATGCCCAGTCCCCGCCCCGGAAGGTGGTTGTCAACGGCCGTGTCGCCGATGAATCGGGCGATCCCGTCGCCGGGGCTACCATTGTCGAACGGGGTACCTCGAACGGGGTCGCGACCCTTTCCGAAGGCGAATTCTCGATCGCCGTCCTGCCCGGTGCCGTGCTCGATGTCTCGTGTCTGGGGTATATCGACCAGAGTATCGGGACGGGAACCCGTACCGAATTCGAAATCGTGTTGCAGGAGGATGTGAAGGCGATCGCCGAGGTGATCGTGACGGCGCTGGGGCTCGAACGCAACTATGCCGACCTGACCTATTCGGCCGATAAGATCAGGGGGGCGCAGCTCACGGCGGTGAAGGATCCCAACTTGATCCTGTCGCTTTCGGGCAAGTCGGCCGGCGTGCAGGTGAACAAGAACTCGTCGGGTGCGGGCGCTTCGGCCAAGGTAAGCATCCGCGGCGTGCGGTCGGTCGCCAGCGACAACCAGCCGCTCTATGTGGTCGACGGTATGCCCATTCTCAATTCGACCCCCGAGCAGGCCTATTCGGCCATAGGCGGTGTGGCCGATGCCGGGAACCGCGACGGCGGCGACGGCATCTCGAACCTCAATGCCGAGGATATCGAGAGCGTCTCGATCCTCAAGGGTGCCCCGGCCGCCGCCTTGTACGGCAGTCAGGCCGCCAACGGCGTGATCCTCATTACGACCAAAAAGGGCAATGCCCGCAAACAGCAACCCGTGACGTTCACTTCGAACCTTACGCTCCAGTCCCCCTTCAGCCTGCCTGCGTTCCAGAACCGTTACGGGGTGAGCGGCGGGGTGGAAAGCTGGGGCGCCCGTGCGCGGATGAAGACCTACGACAATGCGGGCGATTTTTTCCGGACGGGGATCACGGCGATGAATGCGGTCTCGGTTTCCTCCGGGTCGGAACAGGTGCAGAACTATTTTTCCTATGCCAATACGGCCGAGCGGGGAATCACGGGTTTGAACCGCCTGATGCGCCATAACTTCAACCTGCGCACCACGACCGGGCTTTTCCGGCAACGGCTCAAGCTCGACGGGAATATCAGCTTCATGCGCCAGGTGGTCGAGGACAAACCCGTGCCGGGCGGTTTCTATATGAACCCGCTGGTCGGGCTTTACCGCTTCCCCCGCGGGGTGGATATCACGCCTTACCGGGAGCATTTCGAGGTCTATGACGCCGGCCGCAAACTCAATGTCCAGGATTGGATCGCCCCGAGCGACGATTTCGAGCAGAACCCCTACTGGGTCGTCAACCGCATCCGCAGCAGGAGCCTGCGCAACCGGGTCATGGCCTCGTTTACCGCCGACTGGAAGGTGAACGGCTGGCTGCGGCTCAAGGCGCGCGGCAATGTGGACTATGTGAATGACAAGGTGCGGCAGAAATTCTATGCTTCGACGGCGCCTGCGCTGGCCGGTGCCAACGGGCGCTATATCGAGAGCAGCTACTCGGAAACCCTGTTCAACGGCGAACTGCTGGCGATGTTCGACAAACGCCTCTCCCCGGACTGGGAGTTCAGCGCGACCGCAGGTGCGGGGCTGAACGACCGGACGGTCAACTCGCTGCGTATAGATTCCAAGACGGCGTCGCTCTATTTCCCCAACGTGTTCAACGTCGCCAATATCGTCATGAACGGTTCGGCCTATGTCGACGAACAGATCGATGCGCGGCGCCAGACGCAGTCGCTTTTCGCCACGGCGTCGTTCAAATATGCCGGGAGCCTCAATTTCGAGGTTACGGGACGCAACGACTGGGCATCGACGCTCGCCTACACCTCCCACGAAGGCAGCGGGTTCTTCTATTATTCGGCAGGCGCATCGTGGGTGATCGGCAAGATGTTCGAGCTGCCCCGGTGGATTTCGTTCGCCAAGGTTCGCCTGACATGGAGCCGCGTGGGGAACGACATCCCCATGTTCATCACCAATCCCAAATCGCACGTCACGGCCGGCGGGGGCATCAATGCCGCCGACGCCGCCCCCGGCACCGACCTCAAACCGGAGATGACCAACGCCCTCGAAGCTGGGTTGGAATGGAGGTTCCTCGACGACAGGCTGGGCGTCAACCTGACCTACTACAAGACCAATACGCACAACCAGTTCTTCAAGCTTCCGGCCCTTTCGGGCGAGGCGTATGCCTACCGTTACGAGAATGCGGGCAATATCGAGAACCAGGGCGTCGAGGTGTCGCTGAACGCCTACCCGGTCTACGGAGGTGCGCTGACGTGGCAGTCGACGGTGAACTTCGCACATAACAGGAACCGCGTGATAAAACTCCATGACGAGCTGCGCGAATATGTCTACGGCCCGTCGAGTTTTTCATCGTCCTATGCCATGAAACTCGTCGAGGGAGGTTCGATCGGCGATATTTACGGGCGGGCGTTCGAGCGCGACGCAACGGGGAAGATCGTCTACGAGGCCGAAGGCGATTCCGCCGGGTTGCCCCGCACCGTGGGCGACGGCAATACGGTGAAGGTCGGCAATGCCAATCCCGTGTTCTCGCTCTCCTGGGGCAACACGTTCTCCTATAAGGGCATGTCGCTGTCCGTGCTGCTGGACTGCCGCTATGGCGGACGGCTCCTGTCGCAGACGATGGCCGACCTGGATTCCTACGGGGTGTCGGCCGCAACGGCCGATGCCCGCGACCGGGGCTGCGTGATGCTCGAAGGGCAGCGGATCGACGACGTGAAGGGTTTTTACAAACTGGTCGGCGGCCGCGCAGGTGTGACCGAGTATTACATGTACGACGCGACGAACATCCGGCTCCGCGAACTGGCGATGTCCTATGCATTGCCGCAGCGTCTGATGCGCCGTACGCGGGTATTCAGCGGCATGACCGTGTCGCTGGTGGCCCGCAACCTCTTCTTTATCTACAATGCCGCGCCGTTCGATCCCGATCTCGTCCTTTCGACGGGCAACGACAACCAGGGGATCGACGTCTACGGCATGCCGACCGTACGGAGTATCGGCTTCAACATAAAACTGGAGTTCTGAGAATCATGAAGCGCTTTTACATATATCTGTTCGCCGCATTCTGCACAGCCTTTTGGGGGGCCTGCACGGGGAATTTCCGGGAACTGAACGACGACCTCTCGGGGATTTCTGACGGGGATCTCGAGGCCGACGACAACGGCTTCGGATACCGCCTGCAGATCGTTCAGCAGGGGATTTATTTCAACTACGATTTCGGCAAGGGCAAGAACTGGCCGTTCCAGATGACGCAGAACCTCAATGCCGATATGTTCTCGGGCTATATGCACGATCCCAAACCGCTGCAGGGCGGTAGCCACAACTCCGATTACAACCTGCAGGACGGCTGGAACAGCGCCATGTGGCAGTTCACCTACTCCTATGTCATGCCCCAGATTTACCGGCTGGAGCAGACGGCACGCGAGAAGATGCCGCCGTTCTATGCCATAGCCAAGATACTCAAAGTCCTGGCCATGCACCGCGTGACAGACTACTACGGGCCGGTGATATACAGCCATTTCGCCGACCGCGGCAGCGAATACGTGCCCGACAGCCAGCAGCAGGTCTACGGCTGCTTCTTCGACGACCTGGACGAGGCGGCGGACATCCTGGCGGCCTGGGTCGGGGGGCAGCCCGAGGCCGGCGAGTTTTCCAGGTTCGACCTGCTGCTCGACGGAAGCTATGCGGCCTGGCTCCGTTTTGCCAACTCCCTGCGCATGCGCCTTGCCGTGCGTATCGCCGTTGCCGCGCCCGAAAAGGCCCGTGCGGAATTCCGGAAGGCGGCGCAGGCGGCCGGAGGGGTGATCGAGACCAATATGGAAAATGCCGCCGTGAAGACTTCGGGTACCTATTCCAATCCGCTGGGCGAGATCAACCTGAACTGGAACGAGGCGGCCATGAACGCTTCGATGGAATCCGTCCTGACCGGGTACGGGGATCCGCGGCTGCCGAAGTTTTTCAAGCCCTGCGGCAGCGACGTGGTCATTGCCGGCGATGCGGGCGACGGGACGGTCGCCCTGAAAGGGCAATACCATGGAATCCGTCAGGGGACGGGTTTCTCGCATAATTATTACGCGGCATTTTCCCGCCTTACGGTGGATACGGATACCGATGCCGTCCTGATGACGGCGGCCGAGGTGTGGTTCCTGCGTGCCGAAGCGGCATTGCGCGGCTGGACGGACGAAGATGCGGAGCTCTGTTACCGCAACGGCGTTGCGGCATCGTTCGCGCAATGGCAGCTGTCCGGGGCCGAACACTATCTGGAGAGCGACGCCATGGCGGCCGACTACCACGATCCGGTAGACCCGGGGAACGACATTGCCGCCCGGTGCCGCGTGTCGCCCCGCTGGGATGCGACGGCGGACGACGAACTGAAGCTCGAGCGGATCATCACCCAAAAATGGATTGCCATGTATCCCGAAGGGTGCGAGGCCTGGGCCGAACAGCGGCGGACGGGATATCCGCGCCTGTTCCCTGTGCGTCTGAACCACAGCAAGGGCTATATAGATACCGAAACGATGATCCGCCGGCTGCCGTTCCCGGCCGCGCTGGCGACGTCCGATCCCGAGCAGTATGCGGCGCTCGTCGCGGAACTCGGCGGCGGAGACCACGGTGGGACGCGCCTGTGGTGGGACGCGGGGCGTAATTTCTGATCCGGAAGCCCCGGACTGTTTTTGCCCGGGCGTTGCGTCGTGCGGCGGTTGTCAGAATTTCCAGCTTGCGCCCAGCAGGATATTGCGCGGGCGGATGGCATAGCGGTAGGAGCCCGAGCTTACTCCGTCGAAGGTCGTATAGGCGTATTCTTCGCGGCCGAAAAGGTTTGCGGCGGTCGCCGTAGCTTCCCATTTCCCGTTTATTTTCCAGCGCAGCGATGCGTCGGCCAGTAGCAGATGCTTGCTCCGGTCGGCCGAAAGCTGCGAGTAATAGTGCTCCGCCGTGAATTGGATCACCCATTTCTTCGACGGTACGAGGTTTACGGTCAGCCGCTGGTTGAAATCGTGCCGCCCGTCGGGCTCCCGGCCGCGGATGGAGAGTGTCGTATAGCGGTATTCCAGCCGGTATTCGGTGTTTACCCAGGCGGCGAACCGGAAGTTGAAACGCGGCGCGACGGTCAGGGTGGAATTTTCATAGGAGGTCGGCACCTTTTCCAGCAGCAGTTCCGTGCCGCTGAGGTTGTAGCCGACGTTCAGGCCTGCCTGACCGTTGAGGGCGTCGATATTCTGGCTGACGTCGCCCGACAGGTACCATGACCGCACGCGGTTCGAGCTGCGCACGTAGTAGTTTACGATATAGTCGCCGTCGAAGCGCTGCGCAGGCAGGAACGGCAGGTCGTTCCACGAACGTACCGCGAGTAGGCTGGCGAAGAACCCGCCGATCGGGTTCTTGTAGGCGATGCCTGCCGAGAGGCTGCGTTGCAGCGCCTGCCGGTATTCGTTTACGCCGCAGAGCACCGAACGGTAGTTGCGCAGGACGGCGCCGTTGCCTATGCGGCTGTCGTCCGCCGCGTCGCGGCCGACCGTACCCGATGCCGAAAGCGAAAGACGTCCCGTGGGACTCCATTTCACCGCGAAGCGGGGCTTCCAGGTGAAAATGCCCGCCGGGGTTCGGCTGCCGTCGATCCTGTCGTGCAGCCCATAGCGGCGGTAACCTGCCGGCAGGTCGAGCGTCAGCCGCAGCCGCTGCGAGCGGTAGGTGATGCCCGGCTGGAGGTAGACGCCCGCGTAGCCGGCCGAAAGGTCGTTCGCGGCGCCTGTCCCGAGCCCGGTGCCCGTCAGGTCTGTTACGAGCCCCCGGAAGAGTGCCGAAACTCCGCCTTTGAAGGCGAAGGCGAACCGCCCGGCCTGCGTGCCGAATGCCGCGTTGTGGTTCATGTAAAAAGCGCGGTCGGCGATCGTCTGCCGCTGGCTGCCCGTTTCGCGCACCACATCGAGCGACTGGGGGCGGGTAAGGTATTTCAGGTAGGAGGTGACGGTGAGCGAACGTGTGCCGGTGCGCCGGATATATTTCAGGTCGTTTTCGATGCCGTAGGCCGGGGCCACGGCACGCTGGCGGTTGGGGTAGCTGCCCGAGAGCACGGCACGGATGTCGTTCCATGCCAGCGAAGCTTCGAGTTTTTCCTGCATGTAGAACCGCTCGGTGTTGGCTTTCAGTGCGATGCGTGCCGAAAGCTGTTGCCGGCACGAAGCGGCCGACTCCTGCTCGGTGTCCACGCGCGTGCCGTCCGCCAGGTACCAGCTTTGCCGGGCGGCGCGATCCGAGGCCAGGCGGTCGTAACCCCAAGTGAGCGAGCTGCTGAGCTGGTAGTCCTCGGAGAGTTTGCGCAGGTTGTTCAGCCCGGCCATGTGCGAGCGGTTGAAGCGCGTGCGTGTATCGTCGAGCGGCGCGGACGAAGTGCCGACCGAAAGGTGTGCGGCGGGATTGTAGTCGTTGGCTCCGCCGTTGAGGATGTCCTCGACCGAAAGCCGTTCGGTCTCGGCCGAGGGGTTTTGCCCCGTGTTGTCGGTTTTGAGGTTGACCATCGACTGCCCCCTGGCACCGATGCGCATGGCGAAGAGCGCGCCGTTCCACAACGCCGGCGACCAGCCCGCACCGCCGCGCAGCGTCCCCGTCCATCGGGCTTTGGCATGCGGCTTCAGCCGGAGGTTGATGGCTGCGCGGTCGCTGAATACGATGTCCTTGAGCGCCTTGATCGGCTGGTGGTTCTCCATCACTTCGACGCTCGCCACGTCCTGCGGCGCGATGTTGTTGGTCGCCTGTCCGTAACGGCCGTCGAGCATGTCCAGCCCTTCGATGTAAAAGTTGTTGATCGGCTGGCCGTTGTAGCGTATCTCGCCCGATTTCGCCACCTCGATGCCCGGCATCTTGCGCAGTACGTCGGCGATCGAGCGGTCTTGCGCCTCGGTGAAGCGCGACACGTTGTAGCTTACGGTGTCGCCCCGGAAGCTCAGCCGCGGGGCGCGGATCGTCACCTCGCGGATGTCGGTCGTCTCGGGCGTCAGCAGCACGAGCATCCGCCCGGCGTTGGCCGGAACCGACTGCCGGCGGTAGCCCATCGTCGAGAAGTCGAGCTGCGCGGTTGTCCCGTCCCCGCGCGGCCTGAGCACGAAATCGCCCGAGGCCGAGGTAGTCGTGTAACCCAGCGGCTTGCCCAGGGAGTCCCGCGCCGTGACGATGGCCCCGGCGACGGGCGCCCCGTCCTCCTTGTCGGCCACGTGGCCCGTGTACTCCTGGGCCTGGGCGGCGATTGCGCCCAGCAACCAAAGCAGGGTCAGCAGGTACTTCATCGCGCCGTGGGGCTATTCTGTTTCCAGCGGATTGTATTCGCGGAGCAGGTCGGCACCCTCGCACGGCGTGCCGTCCTCGTTCCTTACCGTGATCCTGATGTTCGAATTGGCCTGCATGTAGCCGATCGGATCGGTCATGTATTTGCGCTCGGTGGCCATGAATTTTTTGCGTGAGGTTGTCAGGTAGTTCAGGTCGGCCATCGTCACCGGAACTTCGGCGCGGCGGATCCCGGTCGCCTCGAAGCGGATGATGCCCCCGTCGTCGCCCGTGTCGTTCACGGCCAGGATCAGTCCGGGCAGCCCGTGGAATTTCCAGGGGCCGGTGGCGAGCGGGAGCTCCTCGGTGTACCAGGCTTCGTAATCGCGCCCGCGGAAGCGGCAGGTCGCACGGCGGCAGTCGTAACCGATGACCTCGCGCGTCCCGTCGCGGAGCGTCCACTCGATTTCGGGCAGCGGCTCGGTGTAGAGCATGTTGTCCCGTGAGATCTTGTCGGTGCAGGTCATCTCGCCTGCGGGGTAGTTCTGGAATACGACGGCCTCCAGGCCCCCCTTGAAGTTGCCCACGTTGGCCAGCACCTGCTCGGCCGGGGTGATGCGCAGCAGCGAGTCCCGCTGGAGCGTCTTGTAGGAGAAGAATTTCGTAACCTTCCCGCCGGCCTGCAACAGCAGCAGATCCTGCATCGGCTTTTCTCTGTCGGGGCGCCGCAGCCACTCCATGCGGTAGCTCACTTCGAGCGTGGCGGTGTCCAGCACGGTCTGTGGTATGTCGCCCGTTTCGAGGGCCTGTGCCCCGCCGTCGGTCGAGTAGGAGATGACGGTCTGCGCCCGTCCTGCGGTTGCGGCTGCCAGCGCGGCGGCGATGATAAGGAAGGTGAGTTTTGTTTTCATGGCTTCGGTGTGTTGGTTTACGGTGCAATATTACCCCGAAAAACGAAGGGCGATGGTTAACGCCGCGTTAAGAAGTGTTAAATAATGTTAACGCCGGCGGCAGGAGTGTTTTTATTCGTATTTTTGCGGTATAAACCCCTCGGCCGTGGATAAGAACCGTTTCAGAAATATCTCGTTCTGCGCGATCGGCGCCCTGCTGGCGCTGGCCCTCGTGCAGGCGTGGAGCCTGTGGCGGATGTATGCCGACCGTGCGGAGGAGTTTTCGCGCAAGGTGACGCTCGCCATGAACCGCGCGGCGTACGACGACCTGCTGATAGGTAACCGGCGCCGGACGTCGCAGACCCGGACGTCGGTCGTGACGACGGGCAATATCGACTCCGTGAGGACGGATATGATCGGTGCGATCTCGGTGGAGAACCTCGGAACTGCCGGCAAGGTGATCTCCCTCAGGCCGAAGGTCGACACGGTGCGGACGAATATCGCCCTGCGCCGCGGTGACAAGACCCGTTATATTTATCAGGAGGTGTATATGCCTTCGTTCACGGCCCTCCAGTTCAACCTGTCCCGCTACGACTCCCTGCTGACGCGTTACCTGGCCGATGCCGGCATCGGCCTGCCCTACAGCGTCGACGTGATCCGCGGCCGGGACGGCGGCGATGTTGCCGAAATCCGGCTCGACAGCCTGGCGGCGCGGACAACGGGGGCGGAACGGGAGGAGGCGGTCATCGCTTCGCAGAAGGATGCTCCGCAGATACGGAACCCGAAGGTGTTCACCTCGCGCGTTACCACGGACGACAAGCTGCTTTTCCGGGTGAAGATCGAAAACCCCCACCGGGAACTGCTGCGCGAGCTGTTCGGCATCATCCTCACCTCGGTGCTCATGCTGCTCGTCGTCGCGTTCGTGGTCATCTACCTGTTGCGGACGCTGTTCCGGCAGAAGACGCTCGAGGAGATGAGGATGGATTTCACGCACAATATCACCCATGAGCTGAAGACCCCGATCGCCGTGGCCTATGCGGCCAACGACGCGCTGGAGAATTTCGGGGCGGCCGACGATGGGGTGCGGCGTGCGAAGTATCTGGGTGTGATCCGCAGCCAGCTGACGGCTTTGTCGGAGATGGTCGAGCGCATCCTCACCATGTCGCGTGAGGAACGCGAGGATTTCACGCTCCGCCGCGAACGTATCCCCCTGGCCGGGATGCTCGGGGCGCTGGCCGAGAAGTTCCGGATGCAGGCGGCCAAACCCGCACGGGTCACGGTGGATGTTTCACCCGAAGGGCTGACTGCCTTCGCCGACCGCTTCCACCTCTCGCATGCCCTGGACAACCTGGTCGACAATGCCCTGAAATATTCCGGCGAGGAGGTGCATATCCGCATTTCGGCCGGGCGGGACGGCGGCCGGGTCGTCCTGCGCGTTGCCGACGACGGCGTGGGCATCCCGCGTGCTGCGCAGGCGCATATCTTCGATAAGTTCTACCGCGTGCCTACGGGCGACATTCACAATGTCAAGGGCTTCGGCCTCGGGCTGTATTACGTCGGGCTGATCGCCGCCAAACACGGCGGCTCGGTCGCAGTGGAGAGCACTGAGGGGCGCGGTACGACCTTCACCCTGATACTTCCGGACGATGGGCGATAAGATCAGACTGCTGCTCGTAGAGGACGAGCAAACCCTCGCGGGGATCATTGCCGATACCCTTTCCGAAAAGGGGTTCGAGGTGACGGTCGCCCATGACGGCGAGGCCGGGTTGCGGGCGTTCCGCGGGTCGCGCCCCGATGTGGTCGTGTCGGATGTCATGATGCCTTGTATGGACGGGTTCACCTTCGTCGGGCGTCTGCGCCGCGAGGCGCCCGGGGTGCCTGTGCTTTTCCTCTCGGCGCGCTCGGCGGCCGAGGACGTGGTGCAGGGATTCGAGACCGGGGGCAACGATTACCTGCGCAAGCCCTTTGCCATGAGCGAGCTGATCGTGCGGGTCAGGGCGCTTGCCGGGCGTGCGGGCGTCGGGAAAGCGCGTACGGAACGTGTGTTCGAACTGGGGCGTATGCGTTTCGACGCCGAGCGCCAGCGGCTCTCGTGCGACGGCGTGGTGACGGAACTTTCGGCCCGCGAATCCGAAGTGCTGCAATACCTCTGCCGGAATGCAGGCGAGATCGTGCCGATGAAAACCCTGCTGGTGAATATCTGGGGCGACGATTCGTTTTTCAATGCCCGCAGCCTGCATGTCTTCATCACCCGCCTGCGCCACCGCCTTGCGGCCGACCCGTCGATCCAGTTGGTGAACGTGCGGGGAGTGGGGTATAAGCTGCTGATGCGCTGATGCGGGGTGTTAAAAAATGGAGCAGGCAGGAATCGCAGTTCCTGCCTGCTCCATTTTTACAAGGCTGGATGATAATTTTCAGGTTTCCTATATGTAAATTATTCTTGGCTCCACTCTTCAAATTCTTTAAGAATATCATCTGTCATGTAGGATAGGCGTTTTTCTTTCAGAATCTCATCGATGGAACTATATGATATATACGAACAAATGTCAGCTAAAGGACCTCGTTCCATAACAGCAAATACTGGGCGTGTAATTTGTTCTAATACGGCGTCTCGTCGTTCTTCCGATGCAACAATATGGATTTTGATGTCTAACATTGGTTGTAAAGAGAGGAGATCTGCCATCCTAAGGATGCCAGAGTAAATAGATGTTGTCCCTTCTACTTCAAATGCACGCACAATAGATCTACGTTGTATCCATAGCACGTCAATATTTTTGATCGTTTTTAAGGTTGTTTCGTCAAAAATTATCGGAAGCTCTTCTAAGAGAGTGTTCTCTTTCGGATGCCAAAATTCTGCAACTCGGCTTCTATCTGCCTTTGGCAACCAAATTTTGAACCCGAATATTTCTCCAATTTTAGCCAGCTTAGCCTGTACTTTTATGGATTCTCTTTGTTCGGTTTGCGGCTGATCCTTCTTTTCGATTGCATCGTCGTCAGGAACAGAAACAATGGTTTCCTTTCCGGAAATAATACGTATTTTCGATGCTTTGATCTTTTTAGTGTCTTTTTCGGAAAGAGGATAAACTGTTTGTTGCTTTGCTTGCCGTTTTAGCAAATCGACTAAAAATTCACCATCGGCATTGTCCCAGCGTAAAGGACTGGAAAAAACTTTATATGTCCATTTAGTACTGTCTTTCGGCAATCCTTTTGTTATTGATAATGTATTCCATATTAAATCTTCGTGTATCGGAATTGCGAGTTCGAAAGGAAGCCATACGAGCGGTTTGACCTTGAAGCGCAGGCAAAACGGATCGTTCTCTTCGATAAAGATCGGAGAATTGTCTTCATATGGAGCGCTTATTACCTCAAGGATACCAATAAATCGCTGAATTTTAGTGCAATAACAAATAAATATGTCTCCAGCTTTGATGCCTTGGTTTTTGACATATGATTTGCGCGATATTCTAAAACCGGTAACATCTCTATTTGAATTGGTAAAAGCTGTTGCCGTATTAGGAGAAAAAAGATTTATATAGTATTTCATACTGTCATGGATTTTGAAAAGCGACTTTCTTTCTCAAAAGTAATCTAAAGCGTATGATTATACAAATATATTTTGGGAATTGTGCTGTTCTTCAATATACTTTGCATTTCCGTGAGAGACTGTTAATTGAAAGAAATTTATCTTTTTCGGCAAATGCAGTCCGTCTGGTGATCGTCGATAAATCCTGCCGCCTGCAGGTGGGCGTAACAAATCGTGCTGCCGAAGAATTTGAATCCCCGTTTTTTCATGTCTTTGCTCATGGCATCGGATTGGGGCGAGGATACCGGAATCTCGCTCAACGACCGGAAGGTGTTGATAATCGGCTTCCGGTCGGGAAAGAACGACAGGGTGTAGTTGTAGAAACTGCCGAACTCTTCCTGTATGGCGAGGAATAGCCTTGCGTTTGTGATTGTGGATTTGATTTTCAACCGGTTTCTGACAATGCCGTCGAACCGCATCAGCCGTTCGACGTCGTGGTCGGTCATTTGTGCCACCCGTCCGGCGTCGAAATCGCAGAAGGCCTTGCGATACCCCTCACGCTTTCTGAGTATCGTTATCCAGCTCAACCCGGCCTGGGCACTCTCCAGGACAAGAAATTCGAACAACGTCTTGTCGTCGGTCACCAATTTCCCCCACTCCTGGTCATGGTATTTCACATACAGCTCGTCGGTTCCGCACCAGCCGCACCGTCCGTTTATCATGTCCTGCATAGTCATAATGTTTACAATTCGAAGTAAAGATAACCGATTCCCGGCTTCGTGCCAAATTTTAAGCTCGCTTCGACCCGTTATGGGTTGTCATATTGCAAACGTTGCGATGAAAAGAATCCGAATTGGTAGATGCGAAATGTGCTTTTATCGGAACAGCTTTGCTCCTGCGGAAGATTCTAAATTCGATTGTAAGATGTTGATATACAGATTGAAATTCTCTTGTTTGCGCAGATTCGCTCACAAAAAAAGTCTCCAAAAGGATACTGAAAAGTGCGGATAAAGGTGCTTCCGCACTAAATGAACCTGTAAGTATATCAGTTGTTTGCGTCGGTTTTTTGGCCTCGTTTCCCGCATTGCCTACCGCTTTTTTGCATGGGTCTGCGCCGGCTTGCGTGTTTTGCCTTTACTGCAACCGTATCTTCTTGCAAGACAGCGCAAAGATAGCGATTTTTGGTGAGAAATCCAAATGCGGCAAATTTTTGAAATATAGGAGGAATATACATTCGAATCGAGTATGTTTGAATAATGTTTTTTATTATATTTATGTGTTTTAATAGGTTGTTGAATTATATGTCGGCTATGAAGAAATTCGAGTATAAGTCTTATACTTTCGCTTATATGGAGAACGATTCCATTGTGGAATCAGACATCAAAGAGTTGAATAAATTGGGAGCTCAGGGCTGGGAGGTAGTAGCTGTTACTCCTGTAAAATTATGGAAACAAGTCGGTCTCCCCGAGAATTTAGTGGCTATTTTGAAGCGAGAAGTAGAAAATAAAAAATAATAAATATTATGACTTTGCATGAAGCAATGGAGAAGCTATTTCGCCAAGTCGGACGACCAATGACGACAAAAGAAATAGCGGAAAAATTGAATGAAAATAAGTGGTATCAAAAAGCGGATGGTTCGCCATTAACTCCATATCAAATTTATGGTAGGGCAAAAAATTATCCTGCTCTTTTTCATCGTGAAGGTTCGATAATTTATTTAAAGGGAAGTGAGATGGTAGAGGAAAGTATTTCTAAGAAATCCGCCAAACAACTTGTTCGCATAAATCTAATTTCGATAAAAGATACGGTCTTACTCGGAAAAATGTTAATGAACGAACAAAACTTTAAATCAGCCAAAGATGTCGATGGGTTGATTCCTCATGCGCCCGGTTTGTACTGTATACGCATCAAAAATATACGTTTGCTCCCGAAACCATTTGCTACTATTCTTTTGGAGAGAGGGCATAATATTCTTTATATCGGTATTGCATCTGAAGATCTGCACAAGCGATTCCTAAATCAAGAACTTCGGGCACAGGGGCACGGGACATTTTTTAGAAGTATGGGAGCTGTTCTGGGATACAGGCCACAGAAAGGATCGTTAGTCGGAAAAAAGAACCAGAGAAATTATAGTTTCTCGGAAGCAGATAAGTTGAAAATTATTGAATGGATAAATGAGAACCTGACTGTAAATTGGGTAGAATATGTCGAAAATTTCGATGCCTTGGAAACTGATTTGATCGTCAAATATCTACCACTATTTAACCTAGCAAAAAATCCTATGGCACTCCAGATTTTATCGGATTTGCGAACAGAATGTGTTGAAATTGCTTCGAGAAATTAGGAGTAGAACGTATAATTAAATTACATCGGTAGGTTCTCAATATTTTGGGTTTCTTCGTATCTTTGTTCTTATGGACAGAGGAGAAATTATCATATACAAGACTGCCGACGGTGAGACTTGTTTGGACGTCCGCATGGAGAACGATGGCGTGTGGCTGACGCAGGCGCAGATTGCACAATTGTTCGGAACGGAAGTTCCTGCGATTTCCAAACATATCCGCAATATTTTCCAGAGCGGAGAGTTGGAGTGCGAGGCAACTGTTTCCAAAATGGAAATAGTTCGTCAGGAGGGAGAGCGTACTGTGAAACGACGACTTGATACGTATAATCTCGACATGATTTTGTCAGTGGGCTATCGCGTCAATTCCAAAAATGCCACGCAGTTCCGTATCTGGGCGAACAAGATCCTGAAAGAATACCTTATAAAAGGCTATGCCGTCAATAACCAAGCAAAAGCCGAGCACTTGGAGGAACTGAAACAGACCGTCCGTCTGCTCTCCAATGTCTTGGCTGCGAAAGATATTACGAGATCCGAAGCGGTTGGGTTGCTACGCGTGATTACGGACTATACTTACGGTCTCGATACGCTCGATCGTTACGATTACCAGCAGTTGGAAGTGTCGGATACCACACCCGAGGAACCATTTCATGCGACGTATGAAAATGCGATGGAGGCGTTGCAGGTGTTGCGCGACAAGTTCGGAGGCAGCGAGCTGTTCGCCCACGAGAAGGACGAGTCGTTCAAAAGCACGATGGGTGCGATTTACCAGACCTTCGGCGGCTACGACCTTTACCCGAGCGTCGAGGAGAAAGCGGCCAATCTGCTCTATCTGACGGTCAAAAACCACTCGTTCAGCGACGGTAACAAACGCATCGCCGCTTTTCTGTTTCTGTGGTTTTTGGAGAACAATCGGATTCTCTACCGTGCCGATGGTTCGCGCCTCTTGGACAACAATACGCTGGTCGCTCTGACGCTGATGATTGCCGAAAGCCGTACAGAGGAGAAAGACGTGATGACGAAGGTTGTGGTGAACCTGATCAACAAAAACAATTAAAGCATTTATGAATGTGTCGGACTGTTGTTTGCAAGTTTCGATGCAGCATATTAGACTGATTGACTGCCAATAATTTACAACTTAAAAGATAGAAGACTCAAAAATTTACTTGTTTTTTCGCCAAAAATTGAAGATTTAACGTTTTTAACCTTAGTTTGTCATCAAACGGAGGGAAAAAGAGGGAAATCGCGCTTTTAGCCCTTGCAATCTCCGAGTTACAAAGATAAGGCATATCGGCGATTATTTCTCCGATTGTGGCTGCAAAATCGTAGATGAGTTCACGGATATTTTCAACGTGTCCGGTAGTTATTTCGTGGGCAGGTGTTGATAGGGTTTTATATATTTTTTGAGGATGAGTAAAGAACGGTGAATAAGAGACTTCATTATGACGATACTTTGTTAAATTGTATTCCCAAATCTTGTTCTATTATGATATATTAAAGGGTGGTTTTACTCTTAAATATATTGCTATTTGCTAAATATGTAGTAATTTTATAATTGAAATTTTCGGCATTAATATTAATAATGTATATACATAGTGCGTTGTGACATCTATAGAACAATATATTAGAAATAAAATAGTTACATCTTCGTCGGATGTGATAGAATTCTGTGTGAAAGAGCTAAATCTTAAGGAAGACGTTGCTAGAAAAAGAATCCAACGCCTCCCTGATACTATTTACAGATATAAGGGAATATGCGCAAATAAACAGTCTATTCTTTATCATAAAGATGATTGGGGGGGGGTACACGGAAGCTTTAATATCCGTCCTTAGGATGCATGCTAAACAACATTATGTTGTAATAAAAGCTCTTGAAATACACGACGGTTATATTCCGGTAGACAAACTGGCTTCTTATTCAATTAGTCCGGTAGAGCCAATTAAGGGGCATAAAAGTTTTGATTCTGTAATTTTAGACCTTGAAAGGCTTCATTTAATAAAAAAGGATGAGACTAGCTATGCCTTATGTTCTGATGTAGCCAATCAGAAACGCTCCAAAGCGAAAAATTTAATCCACAATATCACTCTTGAACATTTTAATAATTGGGCAAGAAATATAGGTTTAATTTCATACAATTCTACTAAGTATAATTCTACTTGTAGTAGGTATCAATTCGGTTTAGTCGCTCCATCCTATGTTAGGACGTTGACTTATAAATCGAAAGGAGGCAAAGTGGTGCCGGCATTTGTTGTTGCTGATATTTTGATAGGTGATTTGGATAAAAATGCCATATTGTTTTTCACTCAAAAACTCTCCAATATGGTTGGATTAAATCCGAATTCAAAATATCTGCTTTTTTTATCACAGATAGTCATGATGCGGATATTTACAAAACGTTAAAGGAGGCAGGTGTAATTATCGGTAATGTAGATGAGTTATTTGGGGAACAGTATAGTCACACGATAAAAGGCATCTTGAATTTAATCGAAAATGCTGGAGCAATACTTAAAACTAATCCAGGGCAGTATTTGTCTCTTTTAGAGAATATTGAAAAACTGGCAATAGGTAAAACGAATAATCTCAAAGGCGATTTATTTGAAATGACTGTTGGATTCTATCATGGTCAATTATGTCAATCTTTGGAAATAGGGAAAAATATTTTTATGAGCAAAACCATCGAGAAATAGATGTCTTTGCAGTATATCAAAATAAAGTGGTAGTAGCAGAATGCAAAGGTTATAATAAAAAATTAGATGATTCTTATATTGATAGTTGGCTTTCGGATAAAATACCAGTTATTAGAAATTGGATATTAAATCAAGATTCATTGAAAAATAAAAGAATTTGCTTTGAGATTTGGAGTACAGGAGGCTTTGAAGAAAGTGCACTAAAAAAGTTACAAGATAGTTCTGTCCGGACTAAAAAATATGGAATAGAATACTTTGCCTACCAAGATATGATAGATCTTGCTAAAAGTAATAATATTAGTCATTTACAAAAATTGTTAAGAACATATTATTACAAAGAATTGATGTCGTCAAAACTGGCCTATCTGTAAAAATAGGGAATGCTGGGGTTTATTTCACAAAAATGGTTTGTAAAATTAGGGAGCAGATATTTTTCGGATTCACATATGGTCATCTTGTGTCCTGACCGAAATTGTATTTTGCTCTGTCTTTATGTTTTGGTCGTTTATACGTTTTGCATTCAAAAGAGAAAAGTTCTAGATTCATTATGTCATGGCGCAGCCATCTCTTTTTCTCCCTCTGTTAGATTTACTTTAATGCACGTATATATGAATACGGGGATAAAGTAAAGTCGTTATTTCTTTTGGTAAGCAGAATGTGTTTTCAATATTATATTGTAATATGCTTATTGAATGTAACAAATAATATTTTATTCGTTGATGTGTGTATGCGGCGATTACGAATAATATAATAGCAGCTGTTCTTTGAGGGCTGTTGAAAATGGGTTATGCGCATGTCTGGTTGTATGGTATCGCTATATTCTATTCATAATACATCATTAAATAAATAAAAATCGTTATATTTGCATATTATATGATGTGTTGAATATGGCAAAGAATACAATGGGGACTAAGTTGCCCCGAAAACTGGAGCAGAAGATGCAGGTCGTGGGAGAGCAGATTAAGTTGGCTCGTCTACGTAGGAATCTGAGTGTAGTTCAGGTGGCTGAACGTGCCACCTGTTCTCCGTTGACCGTATCCCGAATCGAGAAAGGCGCACCGACTGTGGCAATCGGCATTTATTTGCGTGTGCTGTATGCCTTACAGCTTGACGATGATATTCTGTGGTTAGCCAAAGAAGATAAATTGGGGAAAGCCCTGCAGGATTTGAGTTTGAAGACAAGGGAACGTGCATCAAAGAAGGAATAGGCAATGAAAAAATTATATATATATGCAGATTTTGATTGGCTGAAAGAGGTTGAACTCATTGGCGAGTTGGGCTACGAATCACTTCGTGGCTCGGATAGCTATTGCTTCACGTTTAGCGATGAATGGTTGAAAAAGCATGGTGATTTGTTTTTGAGCGATGATTTGAACAATTACCCGGGGCAACAATATACACAACCAGAGAAAGATATATTTGGATGTTTTTCCGATGCCTTACCCGACCGTTGGGGACGTACTCTGTTGTTGCGTCGTGAGCAGCTGGCAGCAATGGAAGATAAGCGACCTGTACGGCGATTATCTTCATTCGATTTCCTGATCGGTATCGATGACTTTTCCCGAATGGGAGCTTTTCGCTTCAAGGAAAACCCCGAAGGAGTGTTTATAAATGTAAGTGAGTCGTTGAAAATTCCACCTCTGACGGATATTAGGGAATTGATTGCAGCCTGTGCTGAGATTGAGAAAAGCGAAGAGGATAATGTGCTACCCGACAGAAAGTGGATTGTACAACTTGTTCAACCCGGTTCTTCATTGGGCGGTGCAAGACCGAAAGCCAGTGTCATAGATACGGATAAAACGCTATACATTGCTAAGTTTCCTTCACGTAAGGATGATTACGATGCCGGACTGTGGGAACATTCCAGTCATCTTCTTGCTATAAAAGCGGGTGTAAATGCTGCGAAAACAAAAGTTATTGCCACAGGCGAAAAATATCACACCTTGCTTTCGGAGCGTTTTGACAGAACCCAAGACGGGAAACGGATTCATTTTGCTTCAGCAATGACTTTGTTGGGACTGAATGACGGAGATAATGCGACTACGGGACATGGTTATTTGGATATAGTCGATTTCATTATTCAGAACTGTACGGATGTAGAGTACAATTTGCAGGAACTTTTTCGTCGTGTGGCTTTCAATATTTGCATTGGCAACAGTGATGACCATTTCCGCAATCATGGTTTTCTTTTGACAGCAAAAGGATGGACACTCTCTCCTGCATACGATATGAATCCCACTCTGAATGAATATCAATGTCTGCTTATCTCATCTACTTCCAACAAAGCAGATCTGAACATTTTGCTTGATGCTTATGAAGACTATATGCTTAACCGAAAAACAGCAGAGAAGATTATTTCAGAGGTAATTGAAGCGGTGAAAGGATGGCGAGAGTTGGCTGTACGATTGGGCATATCTAAGCGGGAGATGGATGTGTTTGCTGGAGTACTGGATGAACGGCATAAGAGGAAATAGCTATCTATATGTGCTAAATTGTCAAACACATAAATGGTATTGTTCATTAAATTGATTCATAGGTAATTATGTAATAAGCCACCATCGGAGACTCCGTATTATGCAGCACAAACATTATGTTTGTGCTGCATAATAATTTTAATGAGTGTAATTTATAATGAGTACTAGATGAAATAGTATGTCTATGGAGGTCTTTGTTTGATAGAGGTTGGCATCAATTACCTTGTATATTATAGAAACAAAATACGCAGAATGGGGAAAACGCTAATTTAATTCCATTCCGTGCTAAATAATTCTGAATATACACCTTGTCTTGAAGGATTTGATTAAATTTGTATTTTAATTAGCCTATTATGGATAAGGATATAAATAGACTCAAGGTTGTTCTTGCGGAAAAGAAAAGAACAAATAAATGGCTGGCTGAACAATTAGGGTGTGCGCAAACTACTGTATCAAAGTGGTGTACTAATGCTTGTCAGCCAACAATGGAAACATATATTAAGATAGCGAAACTCCTTGATGTTGAGCTATCACAATTAGTAATTATAGAAAAATAAGATGTATAAAATAATATGGGATTCTGAAACTGGTGGAGTCAGAATGTTGTCGCATTTCACTGTCGACACATTAACGGTATCGCCACGTCCTGTTTTCTATGAGGAACTCGATATGCTGAGATTGGACAAATTGGGGTGGCAATATCCAAAATGTCAAGAGCCATTATTATGGGCTTGCAATAAGCAATATTTCTACAGAGGAGCATTTGTTTTTGAAGTTAAAGGTGCAAATATCTATGATGATCCAACCGTAATTTTTCAAGCAGGACAAGAGCAACTATCTCTTATCCCAGTTGATGTGGATGAGATGTTAAACAGAGTTGGTGATGAGCTATTCTTGTTGGAGAGTGAGGCTGTTGAGTATATACGAAATATATTTACGCAATATTCTACTGCTCGAAAGACTGTTGAGAAAGCGGCAGCTAATCAAATTGATTTTGAAGTATTGGCGGCAAAGCTTGAGAAGCGTACCAAAAACAAAATGGCAATTGTTAAGCAGGATTGTGATAGTTTTGATGTTATGCCATTAGAACTTGCACAAGAGCAGGGCAAGAAAACATATCACACAACGAGAATTGATAAGTTCTTGGCTTCATTTTCTGGCGGGAAAGACTCGCAAGTAGTTCTTGACTTGTGTACGCGAGCTATACCTCCAGAGTCATTTGAGGTTATTTATTCAGATACTGGCTATGAGCTTCCATCATCATTAGCTCTTTATGACCAAATCATAGAGTATTACCACCAGAGGTTCCCAACTTTGAAATTCTCAGTTGCGCGTAATCATGAGAACGTTATTAATTATTGGGATAAGATTGGTACGCCATCGGACACACATCGTTGGTGCTGTTCAATTATGAAGACGGCTCCACTTTATCGAATGCTTAAAGTTGAGGGCAGTAATAAGCAGGCAAGAGTCTTGACATTTGATGGTGTCCGAGCAGAGGAAAGTACTCGAAGATCAGGATATAGCCGAGAAGGAAGAGGCGTAAAGCATGATACTGTTATTAATGCTCGACCTATATTGTACTGGAATACAACAGAGATATTCCTGTATATGTTTGAGCATAATCTTCCGATAAATCCTGCATACCGACAGGGCATGACTCGAGTTGGTTGTCTTCTGTGTCCATTCTCTTCAGAGTGGAATGAGCATATCGCAAAGCTCTATTATGGAAAAGATATAAAACCTTTTGAGCAAAGAATAATTTCAAATGCTAAGAAGGCTGGTGTGAAAGATATTTCAGACTATATCAAAAATGGAGGTTGGAAAAGACGTGCTAGTGGTGATTTGATAGCACAAAGTGTTCGAGTTACATTTTCTCAGCCTAATGGCAACTTTATCGCAATTGTAGAAAATGCCCATTTACAGATAGACACATGGTTTATTACAATATGTGAATACATATACACTCAAAATGAGAAGAAAGGATTTGGAGAATTTCGATTTAATAAGTTGATATACAAATATGAAGTTGAATTCAAAACTAAGAATAGTTTCACATTTACATTGTTTAATGCAAACAATGGCGATTTGATTGGCTTATTAAAACGAGCTATTTATAAGGCAGCATACTGTACTAATTGTGAGGTATGTGAAGTTGAATGTCCAACAGGAGCTTTAAGTGTATGGCCAAAGGTTGTAATTGATAAATCAAAATGCATCCATTGTCATAAGTGCTTAGAATTCCATGAAAAGGGATGTATTGTTGCTAATTCATTGACTCAAACAAACGGAAATAATAAAATGCAAGCGCAAACAAGTATTGACCGCTACAAGAATTTCGGTCTACGAGACGAGTGGGTAAGCATGTATTTACCAGAAGGTGATTCTTTCTGGGATAGTGATCATGGTTTAAATCCTACGTATCAAATACCATCTCTTAAAAACTGGCTTAAAGATGCTGAGATAATTGATGCTAAAGGCCAAATGACTGATCTTGGCAAGACTTTACAGAGCGTATACGAGTATAATACTATTTTGCCCTGGGAGATTATCTGGATTAATCTAACTTATAACTCATTTATTGCAAAGTGGTTTGCTGCTCGTCAGGCATTTGACACGCCATTCACTAAATCATTATTAGAAGAGCAGTTGTCAACAGAATTCCCTACTTATAAAGGGAAAACAGTACAGAATGCGGTATATCAAGTTCTTAGAACGTTAAAAGAGTCCCCAATTGGTTTTGCATTGAACCAATATAACGAGTTGGATAAAAACTCTGGCGTTCGAGCTGAATATTCAGATTTAAGTCCAGAAGCAATAGCATATTCGATATATAAATTCGCGAGGACTAGGAATATAAGCATGTTGCGAGTCTCGGATTTATATGCATCAGATGTTGAATCCGGTGTGCATAAAGAGTTTGGAATTAGCAAGGATAACCTTGAGCGACAACTCCGCTTCCTTAACTCAACAACGAATCGCGTGTTAGTCGCAGAATTGAACATGGGGTTGGATCACATTACATTGAGAGATGACATACAGCCTATTGATATTCTAAAAATGGAGACATTATGATGGAGACTAATTCCCAATACATGTTTTACAGAGATCTTATAATTTTCACTCAGAGGGGAAATTATCGAGGTAAAATCTCTAATGCGAAACCAGTGTTTATTATCTCGCTTATTGATGCAATTAGCGAGGGTATATTCACTGATAATAAATTGTGTTTTGGGAATGAAGGTTTTGATAATATATACTATCGAAACAGCTCAATATATAATAACAACACCAAAGTAATACTTCCATTTTATCATTTAGACACATCTGAATACTATTCTATTAAATGGCATCAGAAATACAATGGTAGTAGTCATACCCCTAGCAAAAAATTTATGCTGGATAATGTGGAGTACGCATACTTAGATAATGCGCTATGGGATTTGCTTCAAGATAAAGAAGCTCGTAAAACAATTAAAGAAGAGATTGTGAGATTCTTTAAGCTTGGCACAAACAACTAACTTGCAAAAAAAACTTTCCATACAATGAAGACGAAATACTCTGACCTAATTGAAATTCGTGAATCGGCGATAGCTTTTAAGATTCATCCGGAAAATGGTGATTGGAGAGACTTTATTCCAAACGGACAGTTCAACGATGTGTTGAGGAAAGTCATAGATGCTGTATATAACAACAATGCAGACTTTCATAAACCATTCTGGATTGCCGGTACTTATGGTAGCGGAAAGAGCCATGCCGGAGCAGTGGTAAAACATCTACTATGTGATAAGGTCGAGGATATTCGTGAGTATATTGAAAGAGAGTATAAGGACGATTCTTTGGCATTACTTCGCTCAGATATATTGAATCTTCGTGACAAGAAGCGACTATTTCCGGTATCGCTGTACAGCAACGAAAATATGGCAGCAGCCGAAGATTTGCCATTTGTTTTGCAAAGAGCTATTGTAGATGCATTGAAGGCTGATGGTATTGAATTTGAAGTCCAGACAGATTTTGACAATTACATCAATGATATAAACAAGGATTCTGAGTTTTGGTCACTTGTCATTGATAGAGATCCACAGCTTAAGGCATTAGCTCCTACAGCTGAAGTGTTGATTAAAAAACTTCATGATTGTGATACATCGGTAATTCGCCATATAAAAAATGCTTTGCGCAAGCAGAATCGTGTTGTTCCATTGCATAGTGATAGCCTTGAGGACTGGATATTTGAGGTGCAAGATAAGTTGGCTGCACAAGGTGTATATGATGGTCTGCTTATTCTTTGGGATGAGTTCACAGATGTAATTAAGTCATCATTTGGTTTGTCAATCCTTGTTACTTTGCAGGGTATCAGCGAGCGTATGATGATGGCTAAAAACAACTCCTATTTTTTGTTTATCTCACATCCTTCTGCTTTGGATAATTTGCAAGTAGAAGAACGAGAAAAGACAAAAGGTCGCTATCATTACATGCCATATAATATGGAGACGGTATCGGCATATAAGATTATGTCGCGTAAATTCAAATTTGATGAGGATGACGTATATTACGAACATAGGCGTAGGGCTTTTGTAGAACCATACGAGAAACTTTATAAGGAATTCGCAATAATATCTACTTCGAATAGTCCAGAAGAGACCGAACGAGACTTGTATAATTTGTTTCCTATTCATCCTGGTACCGCGAATTTGGCAACATATTATGCCCGCGAGGCTGGCTCTTCATCTCGAAGCGTATTTGAATTCATCGGTGCTAATCCAAAGATTCGTGAGTTTTTTGAGAATGAGGAAGCTTATGCTGACGGTCGAGTAATTACAGCTGACTTTTTGTGGGACTTTGTTGTTGATGAGTTTAACGAAAAGGTATCGAAGTTTGGTGCTGTAACAGAACGCTTCAACTCGCGCAAATTGCAAGTTAAGAATGAAGGCGGTTCAGAGTGTTATGCTGTTTTTAAGAGCATACTGCTATTAAATGCGCTAAACAACATTGCAAACAATGTAACTGTAACACCTTCGGAAGAGAATATTACTCGCCTATTTGTGGGTACTCATATTGAGCCTAAACTAAAAGATATACTTGACTATTTGAATGACAATAGTATAATTCAAAGGGCTCCAGGTGGTTTATTCTCAATACAGTTTTCTTCACTTCCTCCAAAAGAGATTGAAGCTAAAAAGAATGAGTTGAAGCTTACGCAATTCAAGTATACTTCAAGTATTATAAACTTTGGTAGCGAGGCCGATAAACTGTTGAAACTTAATTTCTCGACAGTCACTCGACCAATGACATATCAAAAATACTCTATCGATAGTAATGAGTATTTATTGTTGAATGCAATAGAGAAAGGGCGAAAGAATTGTCCTGCATACGAAATATTTGTTGCTCTGCTTTTTGCTAGAAATACTCAAGAGTTAGGTGAGTTAAAACAAATTGCATATAACGCTACATCAAACGATGAGATTGGTCGCTTTGACAGCACTTTGTTTGTTGTCTATGAAACACCATTTGGTGATACAAATTTCGAGCGATTTATAGAGTATCAAGCAAATGCCTCTGTCGCTCGTAGTCATAACTCTACTGAGCAGGCTGAAACACACATTGCATCTGCAAATGCGATGATTAAGGAGTGGGTTCAAAAGCTACAACGAGGTACATTTTCTTATTTCTTAAGAGATCAAAACAGTGTTAGCTCTGGTTTGAAGATTGCCCTTACAATTAACTCTTGTATTGCTCCGACAATCTTCTCAAGTGGCCCTGATTCTTACGATCTGCTTCGTTCTAAGTCAGCAACATATTGGCGAAAACAATTGGCTAGAGATACCGTCAAGACCGTATTGACCAATAATACCAAAACCGATATCAGCAGTCGTTGTACGGGGCAATATGCTCATATGGCGTTATTGCTTCAAGATAGCGTTGATGAGAATTTGGAGTGGAAGCCTTCAATTAGTCCATTGCATCCGTTAAAGCTTGTGGCTGATTTTATTGACAAAAAACTTCATGGTGTTAATAAGAATACCGATTTTAATCTTGGAGAGCGACTAAAAGAATTAACTCTTCTTCCATTCGGACTTTTCCAGTCATGTGCTTGTATGGGTATGGTTGCATTTGCAATGCGTAAGTATGTCAAGCAGATTTTTGATACAAATGGAAAGCCTCTCGATGCAACTCATATTGCAGATGCGGTTATCAAGATGTTCCAGGCTTGGGAATCTGACAAGGTTAACAACACTCTCAACTTTATGTTTGAGACGAAGGAGTCTGGAGAACTATGCAGATTGTTCGTTCAGAATTTCAGATTGAATGAGCTTAAAGGTTATAACGACATTAGCAGTCTAACAGATGCACGTTGGGCTCTTACACATGAGTATATAGCTGAAAAGGGATTCCCTCTTTGGTCATTGAAGTATGCAACGGATTTTGACAACTTGCGTGGACTAATTGAAAATATTGTAAAAATTAGTACAGAAAAAGACTTCCGAAACCAGCCGCATTTGATGTCGCAAACGCTTGCAGAAATGAAACAGCTCAAATTTGAATTAAAGGAGTTGTTAAAGACTAATGCATTCAAAGAAGGTTTTTCAGCATTTGTAATTGGTGTTGCAGTAGAAAAGGGCCTTCCACTCAAAGAAGATGAGGTTGATGAGGCAATAGCTGGTATGCGCAAGCATTTGGGGGGCGATATTGGTTATTGGTCGGAAGAGGAGGCACGCAACGCATATGTAATATGGAGAGCTCAGCTTCTTGAAGAGGAACGTAGAAGACAAGAAGAGGAATTACGTCGTCAAGAAGAGGAGATTCGTCGTCAGCAGTCTAACGACATGAGGACTAAATACACTGATGCAGAAATTGACAAACTCAATCAACAGAAAGCAACTGCAATTGCCAAAGTAAAACAGATCAAAGATGCAGATAGAGCAAGGGCAATTCTCGAAAGAATTATAGAAAAGACAAATAATAGCTTAGTAATTAGTATTATCAACGAATACGATGCTTAAGTCATTTGGAACAATAGATGATATGCTTGTTGCCATTGATGCTGACAAGAATGTAACAGGCAGTAATGCGGGTACGGCAAATCGCTTCCCTGTCCGATTTGTATTGTTTGATAACTTTAGAGACTCCTACGAGTTTATCTCGAAGATGTCGGATAAGGATGTCGAGATACAAAGTGTTGACAAGTGGATGAATCCTCAACATGATGATATGTTTATATCTCGTATTGAGCTGGCTAATAATATTGAAAAATATATTGAAGATATTAAAGGAGAGGATTGCGTTGTGGCTCCCTTCTCTGAGCTTGCTCGTTTCTATGACAATATTGAGCATAAAGAATTCGATGCTCTTATTACAAAGTTAAAATCCATTCAGAGTACCAACATTGCATTTGATAAACATCAGCGTATATATATTGTTATTGTGGGACAATACAGCAAAATTTCAAACTTTGAAAATGATCCACAAATGTTCGCTTGGTATTTAAAATCTGATGGTAAGCAGTTTAATTATCGTTTGGTGTTATCTAATGGAACTGATTATGATGTCCGTAATTTAAAGAATAGATATACTGTTGTAAATAACCTTAAAGAGTGGCTCTATATGTGGAGAAATGGAATGGATATATCCAATACTATAATTTCCACTTCACCATCTATATATGCATACGAACAGAATGCTTTGCCTGATAATGCATTTGATTTTGACAGATGTGAGAATGTCTATAAATTTTTAACACTCGGATTAAAACTTTCTTTTGGCAATGTGCAGTACAAGGAATGTGATGATGCACATTGGAGGGAACTGGCCGAAAAAATAGATGTCACAAACTTTACTTTTTCAAAGTTTATTAAACAGTATTTTCATCTATTTGAACTTAGGGATTATCGTGATTTCACCAAAGCATGGCATGGTACAGATAACAGCTTTGATAGATGGTTGCTAGCAACGTATTACTTAAGCGAGTTTGATAAGTCTGATTATCTATTTTCCGCATTACAGAACTGTTGCACCTACACAGACCGAGAATTGTTCGAACAATTAATGCTGGCTATTTTTGATTTTGAAGATATGTCAGCTCAATCGAGTATTCGTATAGATATTTTGCGAATGTTCAAGCATAAGGGAGCTTTATCAAAGGAGGCGCAAGAAACATTGGAAGAAAGATTAATTAAGGTCGCAACAAATTATGGGTTTAAAACAGCAGCAAACCTTTTGACTCCATTCACAAGCGTAGAAAAAGAAATTGCTGTCAAGTGGTATGGAGAAGGTAATCTTGCCGTATGCGATCTGCGAGAAAACTTTCCTATGTTCTATTGCTACCTGCAAAATAATGTATTGCCGATTGATTCACAAGATTGGATTGAGAATTATATCGAAAAATATAAGAAAGCAAAGTTTTCTAATAAATATGATCAGAGTGTTAGTGATGTATTGCTTGTTTATAGTTCTAATGATATTGCATTCAACACATGGTATCAAGACTTTAGAACTGTGCGTACTATCCTTGCAGATAGAGGCGATATAGATGTGTTTTATTGGATTGACGGACTTGGTATAGACTGGATTCCTGTTGTTCAACATATTGTAGAGTCTGAAAAGCAGAATGGTATTTATCTAAACGAGGTCATTGTTGGTAAATCATTATTACCAACAGTGACATCCATAAATAAGGCTGATTTAGAGAAACTGGTTCCTGACAAGCTGGTAAAGACTGGAGATCTTGACAATTTGGCTCATAAAACCAACAATAGGTATCCTGAATATATATTAGAAGAGTTTGACATAGTTGCAAATGCTATTCGTAGTATAATTGACGAGTATGCAGGTAAAAAGATTGCTATTGTGTCAGATCATGGGTTAACGCATTTATCGCAATATTGTACTGGGTTAAATCTAGCGGGCTTTGAATCAGACCATCATGGCCGACTTGCAAAAAAGAAGAGTGGTATTTCGCTTGACAACAAGTATGTTGTTGTAAATGAGGATACAGTTTGTGCTTTAGAACACTCTTCGTTATGTAGTAAAGTTCCGGTCGGACAAGCATCTCATGGAGGAGCTACACCAGAAGAGGTATTGGTTCCAATTTTCATTATATCGAATCAGGAGTCTGTACAATCATGGACAGCTAAGTTGCTTACAAAAGAGTTGTCTGCGACAGTACCTATAATTAGATTTGAAATTAAGGGATTAAAAGATGAGATTCCGTGTATGGTTTACAATAGTAAATCTTATAAACTCAGTAATGTTGCAGACAATGAATATCAGAGTGCTCGCATTGAGTTAGTACAAAATGTGAGAGATATTGTATTATGCATTGGCTCATCAAAGCAAAAATACCAGATTGACATTAACTTTGGTGCTGACGAAGAAGACCTATTTTAACATAGATGCGTATGAAAACAGATATTAGTAATAAGATAAAGAACTATTTTGCTTCAATGGCAATTTATAAGGACCCAGCTTCGACTAATAGTTTATTTGTAGGTCGTAATCTACCGTCTTTTGTTAAAGATTTTATACTGAAAAAATATATTAATACTGCGGGGCAGGTTGATAGAGGAGCTCTTACCGCATTTCTTGATAATGTGATACCACAAGAGGCCGCTTCTGTTAAAGATCGTTTAGGTAGTGGTCAAGAGCTTACACTGCTCACTCGCTTTATCATATACATAGACCTAGTTAAAGGTATTCGTCGTTTTGCTATTCCCGATTTGGGGATAAAATTAAACGAGGGACAAATTCCAGACTATGTGTATAATCAGCATGTTGGAGACCTAGTTGATGGAGAGAAATGGGGCGTTATTAAACTTTGTGTCCTTCCTGATATGGATGGCAAAAAGAATCATGTCGAGATGGTTGATTACAAACCATTTAAACCATATAAGTCAGTTGACATGAGCTATTTGCGTGAGGCAAGAAGAGCTTTTACCACAACAGAGTGGCTAGATGTACTTTTGTCCGCTATGGAGTATGACCCTGATGGTTTTAAGTGTATTAGTCAAAAATTAGAGTTCTTGACTCGTCTGCTAATATTTGTAGAACCTAGATTAAATGTGATAGAACTTGCGCCCAAGGGTACAGGTAAATCATATGTATTTGGTAATTTATCAAAATATGGTTGGCTTGTCAGTGGTGGTAAGGTGACGAGAGCAAAGCTCTTTTACGATAAGCAGAAGCAACAAAATGGCATAATCAAGAATCATGATTATACAGCATTTGACGAAATACAGACCATTGTATTCCAGGAACCTGCAGAGATTCAAGCTGCTTTAAAGTCATATCTTGAAAGTGGCAAGACTACAATTGATAATACGGAGTTCTCTTCTGAGTGTGGGCTGATGTTAATGGGAAATATTCCTTTGAATAAACAACACAGCCCGTTGTCATACCGTTATTTTGATTCTCTTCCTCACAACTTTAGAGAATCAGCTCTATTAGATCGTTTTCATTGCTTTATTGAGGGGTGGCATTTACCTCGAATCAACAAGAGCATGATCTTTAAAGGTTGGACGATTAATGTTGAGTATTTCTCAGAATTGATGCATGCTTTGCGTACCCAAAATTCTTATGGACTTCTTTTCGATGCCCTAGTAACATTTGATCCCAACGCAGATATGCGAGACTTTAATGCTGTAAAGCGTATAGCAACAGCCTATATGAAGCTGTTGTTCCCGCACTGGCAGAATGTATCAGATGTTGATTGTGAAGAGTTTGAACTATATTGTCTACAGCCAGCAATTTTTCGTCGAGGTATTATTAAAACACAATGCCATAACATTGATGAAGAGTTTAATACTAGAATGCCTAAAATAGAAGTGCGAAAAGCTGGTGTTGAGTATAATTCGGATTTTGATCACGCATTGGATGTGTAATATAGCTATTAAAATAGATATATTGACAAAAATAAAATGTGAGTAATCAACTGGATGCAGAATTTGGATTATGTCAAACGAAATACAATTCATATTATACAATCTTCCAGAAGAGAATGGCAAGGTGCAGGTAATCATCAGGGATGAAACTCTTTGGTGTACACAAAAGGCGATGGCTCAACTTTTTGGTGTGGATAGAACTGTTGTTTCCAAGCATCTCAAAAATATATTCGAGTCATCTGAGTTACAGCAGGATTCAGTATGTGCAAATTTTGCACATACTGCCGAAGATGGCAAAATATATAACACACAGTTTTACAACCTTGATGCTGTTATCTCGGTTGGTTATCGGGTAAATTCTTTACAAGCCACTCGCTTTCGTCAATGGGCAACTAAAATCCTGAATGAATACATTAAAAAGGGATTTGTTCTCGATGATGACCGTTTGAAGCAGGGCGAGACTGTGTTTGGGCAGGATTACTTTCAAGAGCTGCTTGAACGGATACGCTCCATCCGTGCCAGTGAACGTAGGATTTGGCAGAAGATTACAGATATATATGCCGAGTGTAGCATTGACTATGACAAGAACTCGCCAACAACCCACGATTTCTATGCGATGATTCAAAATCGGTTTCACTATGCAATTATAGGGCAAACTGCTGCAGAAATTGTGTATCACAATGCGGATCATACCAAAGAACACATGGGGTTGACTACTTGGAAGAACTCTCCCAATGGACGTATCTTGAAGTCTGATGTCACGGTTGCCAAAAACTATCTGCAAGAAAAGGAAATAAAGGAATTGGAACTTGCTGTATCAGCATTCTTCGACTATGTTGAGAATCTTATCAGGCGTCGGAATACATTCAATATGGAGCAATTCTCTGGTAGTGTAAACAAGTTCCTTTCATTTATGGATTATCAGATTTTGCCAGATAAGGGGTGCATTTCTGCTGCTCAGGCAAAAGCCAAGGCAGAACAGGAGTATGATATTTTTAATCGAACTCAATTCATTGATTCTGATTTTGATAAGCAAATTAGAGAGGTGTTGGGGCAAGGGGAGTAAGTAACAGTTGCTGATATAATGTAAAATAAAGTCTCAACCGATGATCGCTTATTCGGTTGAGACATTCTTATTTATCTAGAAAGTGGTTCGCAAGTAACCTTTTCAAATGCGTGGGTGACAGTTCGCCGCTTTTGACGATCGTAAAATCGCCGTTCTGCTGTACCTGCTTGAGCGCCACTAACGACGAAGCCAATAGTTCCGCAAGGGTTGCCATACTCCGAATATTACAATTTTACACGTCCTTCGTGGTGCTGAAAAACAAGTTTATTGGCACGTTGTAAAACACGTTTATTTTGCAAATATAGTGCAATTTTTTGTCGAAACCTAAAAATTTCGAAATATTTACGAACCTGCTATGCATCCTTTCTCAGAATAGGATAGCGCGAGAAAAAACTGCCAGTGCGGACTGGAGCGGATATCGTCACCGTTTCGGAAAAGGCGTCTCCATCTTCGCTGCATGAACCTATTGTTTCACTAAAAACATTTGCATTATGTCTGAAAAATCAGAATCAACGATCGATTCAAGTCCCGAGCAGATCGATAGCAACCTTTCGAAGTGGTAATCTGAGAAGTCTCTATGAACAATAATCTTGTTATTTCGAAATACTCCTATCTGAAACGTTGTTCTGCTGCCATCTTTCGAATATTATCCAGCCATTCATAAATGCTCCTCGGGGGATTTTCCCGTTCTTGTGCGAATTCCTTTTCAAGCGCTAAAGCCAGTAGTGAATATTCCCGCTCCAGTGATGTGGCAAAAATCCCTTTATCATCGGTATTGATGCTGACGGAAATGGCATGTGGCGGAAGATTGAGGTTCAGGCCGTGGTTATGGAACCGGAGGATCGGATGGAGTCGGTATCCCTCGATCTGACCGATCAAGAGGTTGGAAGTCGGGTTACATTCGATGCATATGTTTTGCCGCTCTATTTCGCACAGCATCTTTTCCTGTACGTCGGCGATGTGCGCTACCAATTCGTCGGACAAGGATACCTGTTCTGTGCGTGCTCCGCATTCCTTTACTTTCCGGTTGTAATGGTAATCATAATATAGCTTTCGGGCAATATCGTTTTTACGGGCGAGCATACAAGCGGGCGTCGTGTTTAAATCGAATGCATACCAATAACTGCTGCTGGCCGTGAATCCGGATCTGCCGCTGTAATATTCAGGATTGTCTCCACGAAGCAGCCAAGACTGGTAGTAATCCCATAAACTGGGTCTTGGGCTGTTGGTAGTTTTGTTCGTTCCGTGAACCTTCTGGTAGGTGGTTTCATAAAGGATTTCCAATTCTCGGTGAACCCGGCAGAAGCGAGGTAGGTCTTGACCCTTGTGATAGAGCCATACGATGTTATCCAATAGTACCTGCAAGGGTACGATCAGGATATTATGGCGTTTGGCATAGTAGTTTTTCACATCTATACCCAATACAATGGCATGTCCCAAACGGTCTCCGTTATGAAATCCCATGAATGTGAGTACTTCATCGATAGCACGCATGCCATCGACCGCATCGAGAAAATCCTCTCCTACATGATAGGTCATTCCGAGGTTGTTCGGATAATGCGCATCTGTCCGCAATTCGTTCCGGAGAAATCTGAATGCCTGGGCAAAGACTTCCGGACGTGTGAGAATTTCGGAATTTGCAGCGTCGATTCCCCGTATTTGTTCGCGTTGGGCGAAGGATGGGGCCACCCTCGTGTCCCGGATAGCTAATGCCTCCCGATGCACCTTTTTTCGCAATGTAGCCTGCCTGCACCGATGCAAGCTGCAACCATGGGGATCGGAGTCTTTCTGCTTGATAAAATGCAGCGTCAGGCTATAATACCCGTCAATTTTTCGGGCTGTTTTCTTATCGATGAAATGTGTGCGGGATACATCTAATTTGATTTGTCGAATTGCTTCTTTTAATCTCTTCCCGGGGTATTTCGGAGCGATTCTGGCTTCCAGAAAACGCTCTTTATCTTGTCCCAAAAATTCACAGACGGCCAACTGCGCGAGCAGACCGTCATATACGGAACCATCAGGAATGAAGAGACTTTTCCGTTTTTCATAGATGTTGAAGTTGTCGAATCCGGCCCTGTTGTTATGTTGTATGATTTCGGCCCGGAATTTTGTTTTGATTGCCAGATAGGCATAAAACAATGAGTTCAGGTGCCTGTTCTTCCATTTCTCGGCATAAATGCCCCGGAAGATTTGATAGAGCAGCCATCGTTCTCCGGAAAATACAGACATCAAACGGTCGATTCCCTGCAAATATTGCGTATTGCGATCCGTTATCGCATAATCCGGAATTAGTACAGAGCCGTCGACTCCTCGGTAACGATGCCCGACGGTCTGTCGGAAACTTTGAATTACATCGTCCAACCGGTGGGCAAGATACTGGGCCGCTGTAATATCGGGAGCATTCAGAATCGCCCATACCAAGCGTTCCAGTTTCGACGATTTCCCAGAAGGACATGTGAAAATCTTATTGTTGCCTAACAGAAAATCGAATAGCAATACCCGTATCGCAGCCGCTTTGACAACATAAAGATACAATGGTATTTGTCCTGCGTTTTCCTCGTAGACCGGACTGCTGTCCTGATGCCGGGACAGCAGTCCGAAGGTTTTACTCCATCCGAATGTTTTGTTCATCAAACTCATCCAGTTCAGGTCGAAATTCACGGACGATCCTTTAAGGTGGAAATGCAGGTCGCTCATTTCGTGGCGGAACAATTCATTGAGCGCCCGGTTGTCGTGCCCGATTACCACCGGCCAGCAGTAGGTTTGCCGACTCGTTCCGCTCAGTTCATCCTTGGCTGCGAGGAAGGACGTTGTAAAGATATCCTCGCCTAAACATGCGGTCAGGTCGTTCCATCTCAGCAAATTTTCGTAACGGCATATGGGAGCTCCGTTCGTTTCCAGCAGAACCTCTCCGGCGAAATGCAGCAGCACATTGAATACGGTACCTTGCTTGTGGGCACGGGCCCCTCGTCCTGCAAAATGCAATACGGAGCTGTCGGGAGCATGCATCCATACGTTGTGCAGATGTTGGTAGGCGCAGTCCGACTGGTCGAGTGTGAAAACCTTATAATCGTCCGAGTAGCGCAGACGCAAATCTTCCCGGTCTATTTCTTCATCCGCAAAGCCGCCTTTACTCCATTTCCTGAGTATCTCCTGCGGGCTCTTCTGCAGGAACAGCAGTTTGAGAGCTTGTCTCAGATTCTCCATCCTCTGACGCAATTATCAGGTTATTAATCTTTTTTATTGCTGCGGGCAGATCTTCATAGGCCATTTTGGAGCCGTATCCTGCAAAGACCCGATTGATTATCTCTTCGTTGGCGTTATAAGCCTTAGACTGCAACTCCTTTATTTTTCGTTTGATCGTACTCACATTTTTTGCACTTCGGTTTGGCAGCAGTTTCGGATCGTCTTTTAACAGCAGGGGTGAAGATTTTGGTTTGAACATTTTCTCGAAATCGTCTCCGATTGTTGCACTGTTCGTTTTTGCGAACAATTCCGCTATCACCGAAACGAAACTGTAATCGATTTTATAATATAGCTCCTTGCTCATACCGGGAGCTTCATCTTCTTTGTCGTATGTCCGGATCTTATAATCCTGCAAGGCTCTGAAAAATGCCTCGAACCGGGCCATATTATCTCCTTCCCGGCTGCGCTTCGAGATCATCCATTGATAAAGATCTTGGATGATCTCGGCGTTGCGTATGCAGGCCCATGATTGCCAGCAGTGAAGTTCGTTGTACCCTATTCCCTCTTTCCGTTCGATGGCCCGATGTTTGAAATCACCCCACAAGGAGAGATAGTGGGAATTGCCGTCTCCGTACCCGGATTCCCGATCCGCCAGTTCAAAAAGTTTTTTTCCGGAGTCTTTCACACGGGAATAACACCGTTTGATGTCGATGACATTATAGAAAAATGCTCCCAGATCGAACCATACGTTCGACTTACTGCGGAACTCACCGTCGTAATAAACCGTATCCGATTGCCGGCACGTATCCTGGTTCCTGTCTGCCTTTGCATCCTCTTCTAAACCGCGGGAGAGGCATAGCAGGAAGAATTCCGCAAGCTGGATCTTGTATTTCAGGGTATCGCGCTCATGTTCCTGCTCTATCGGGCTTTTTTTATTGAATGCTTCCCATTCCTGCACGACATTTGCCAAATATACAGTAACGGTTTCATAGTTGATAAGTCGTTCCGTACGGGATACCTTTCCATCTTCCCATTGCATTGCGTTCAATAAGCGTAAGTTGCACAAACGCCCGGCGATCAGGCGCTTATAATCGCAAAGTTTCATCTCGTCGAAGGGATCGTAACGCAGGACCAACTCCGCTTTGGCAGCCTCTTCCGGTCGTTCGGTCGTTTCGGTCATTGCGTCGTAACTTTCGTACAGAGCCATCGAGTAGATGCTGTTTATCAGGAAAAACAGACGACGATCCGCTGGCGTATCGTACTCCTGTTGCAACAGGAACAGCACACCCATTATATCGCCAACCGAGATGTTGAACTCCAGATTCTGGGGATTGATGATCTCCAACAGCTCTTCGAGGCATGCACGTTTGATCGATTTGTTCGATTCAGCCGTCTTACGCTCCTCGAGACTCTGGAACCATTTTGTATATTTGCCCTGCAATGCCGTCAGGGTCGCTTTGTTCAGCATGTTATCGCGCCATCCCGTCCAGATCTCATCGCATATTTTGCGATCCTCCACAGACGTGATGTTGTCCTGTATCCATGTTCCGAAGAGGTATTTTTTGAACGTCTCTTTGTTTGAGCTCTGTCCCTCGTCTTGGTAATCGGGCATATGTTGCAGCAGTTCCACGATCTGACAGAGTTTACGCAGGTTTGTCGGTACGATATAGCTCGTGCGGTGCCCGCTGTTGTAAAAAAGATAGCGCGTTTTCTTGAAGATCAGTTCCGGCACGGCTTGACGTACGGAGTTTCCCGGCATTGTCTTGCCATCGATCTTGAGTGTGGCATTCAGGTAGATTTCCGATGTGGGCAGGTAGATACGTTGGTTATGCGGGACTAACTTGGTGAGGTATTGTCCCGTCATTTCCTCGATTACGTCGAAAGACATTCGGTTGTGTTCTATCAGCGTTTCGTACTTTTGGGTGTAATGCAGGCTTTTAATCGTTCCGAGCTGTTCCAGTTTGGCTGCGAGCAGGATTACGATCTGCGGTGATACCAGATATTTGCGGATCTGTTCCGCCATTTCGTCTGCCTGGCTGATATTCAGGTCGATGTCGTCGATACACAACAACAGGATGCCATTTTCATGCTTGCGGAATTTCAGGTATTCCTTGACAAGGTCTGCAATATCTTTTTTCAGGTCGACGGCCTGCGAAAGGTTTGTCAGATTCTCTACGTCGTCATAGTCTCCGCTTGTCTCGTTTTTCCCAAGCAGGCATTGCATGCTGCGTTGTGCCCGGGCGAAAGCCTGCTCCAGCTTCCGCTGTACCTCGAAACATCCGGATTCAGTCTGCCCCTGTTCCACGAAATCCCGGTACGTTTTGTAAAGCCGGGCTACGACCATCGCTACGATGTTGTGTGTTTGGTCGAAATAGGATGGGTCGATGATACCTATGCTCTCAAACCGATGTTTCTCGAGGGCTGCATATTCACCGATTATACGCAATTTCTCCGGCGTCAGAAGCTCCGCAACGGACGACATGCAGGATGTTTTGCCCGATCCCCGTTCTCCCACGAAGGCAATGATATTGTTGGGCGACTCTTCCTGAGAAATATTATGATTTGACAGGTTGCTATTTTGCGATTGGGCCGAATAAAGATTATTGAGTGCATCGAGCGCCTGCACATATTGTTCCGTAAAAATCGACTCTTCGAATTCAGTCCGGGTATTGATGTGCTCCACGACCGGTATATTCACTACCCCCGACTTGATTCTGATCGTCCTTCCATTTTTCATCATTTCGTTACAATGGTTTAGTAGTTTTTAATAATGTTGTCTGAACGGTTTTGAATCATTCTATAAATGGCTTAAAACCTACAAAATCTCAATATACAAAAAGTTATTGTAATTATCAAATTGTATTTGATTTTTCAGGACGGGACAAGCCTCAAAATCACCTCGGTGCGGACTGGAGCGGATATCGTCACCGTTCCGGAAAAGGCTCCTCTATCTTCGCGGCGTAAACCATTGTTTCACTAAAAACATTTTGCTTTATGTCCGAAGAAAATCAAGGAAGGATTTCTAATCAAGCCCCCGAGCAGGCCGATTCCAAGTATAAGGAGACGCTTCTGCTCTACAACGAGAAAAACGGCGCCGTAGAGGCCGTTTCCGAGCTCAAACAGCAAGACAATCAGTACAAGGTCACCACGACGCAGCCGCTGACGGCCAACAAGCCGGCCTTCTACGACCTGCGCAACAGCACTCGTGACATTTTAAGGATTGACAAAACGTCTGCAAGGAAATTTATTGCGGTGTAAAGCGCAGCAAAACAATGTATTGCGGGCTAAAAAGGTGGCAATCCCGTTTTCGGAAGCCCAAATCGGCTCTGCCCACTTTTTTGCCACCCAACGGTTTTCTCCGGCTTGCTTTCCGCTTCCGGTTCGAGGAATCGGTCGAAGCCTTTGCAAAATTGTGATATACAGTCGGTTTTCTTCTTTTTGCGCCGGACGGGCAACAAAAAAGGAGCCCCGGAAAAAGGCTCCTTTGTGCGGATAAAGGGGCTCCGCTTATCTTTTCAGTAATCTGACTATCAGCCGAATAATCGAAAGATCAATCTTCTGCACACACTTTGGCTTTGTGCGAAAAGCGTTGGTTTGCTTGCCAATTTACAAGCATTCAAATGATAAGCGAAAATAAAAATTACGAACTATATTAAAAAATGCGGAAAAAGAGTAATAATATCGGAGAATGGT
>ERZ834859.679-NODE-679-length-44765-cov-9.407113_pt1 | contig 44765 bp, 64 predicted proteins | sample MGYA00519947_ERZ834859 | MGnify/ENA primary metagenome ERZ834859 (study PRJEB31850, sample SAMEA3708763) | human gut metagenome | biome: human gut; feature: human-associated habitat; material: faeces | place: China | collected 2014 ...
TTGGAAATCAATTAATCGGTTTGCGAATGCGTCCTTTCTCATGCGACGGAATCGCCAACGGATACGCCACTTTCGGCGATCCGGTCGAATTTATTGATACAAAGAATCGTGTCTTTAGATCGTTTGTGACAGATATAGAGTTTGTGTTCGGCGGTTCAACATCATGGAGCTGTAGCGCAAAGAGTGCTGAAGAAGATGCAAGCGAGTTTATTGGTGAGCAGCAGGCAGCGGTAGAGCAAGCAAAAAAAGACGCAGAGAAAAAGCTATCTGTATATGACGTAAAGCTCAAGCAAATGAATGAGCTTGCAGCGAACACCCTTGGATTCTACTATACAGAAGAAGTTCAGGAAGACGGCTCGACGGTATCATATCGTCACGACAAGCCTACACTTGCTGATTCTAAAGTAATTTATAAGACAGGTGTCGATGGATTCTTTTTGTCAGTAGATGGAGGTCAGACTTGGAAAGCAGGCTTTGACAGTAATGGGGATGCTGTTCTGAACATCCTGTATGCTATTGGAATCCAATCAGAATGGATTAACACGAGAGGATTTACAGCGAAAGACAATAACGGGAATACGACATTAAGAGTAGATGCCGACACAGGTGCTGTTACATTAGAAGTCGAAAACTTTACGCTAAAAAGTAGAACTATTGAACAAATCGCCAAGGACGTTGTGGATGGGGCAGTTCGTAATGTGACTATCCCAAACTATTATGGCACGTATGTGCCAACATTGCAGAACTATCCGGCATCTGAGTGGAAAAAGGAAGAATATGAAAAGCATGACGGCTCGATTTTCATGAACTTCTCTACAAGCCAGGTTTATATGTTTTCTGGGACTGATGGCGCTTGGCAGGAACTGGATGCTGAAAAAATTGTCAATTTTGAAAGAGTTTTTAACGCTTTAACGGATAACGGTAAGCAAGAGGGAATTTATATGCAGAACGGGCATCTGTACATAAATGCTTCCTATATTAAGTCCGGCCAGATTTCAGCTGATTTGATTAATCTGAAGAACATCAATGTTACAAACAGTTCTGGAACATCAACATTTGCGATTGATAACTACGGAAATGTTACGCTCAGGCCTAATACATTTGCGTTAACAAACGGTGATACAATATATAGTGTTGCGGAAAATAAAGCTTCGGCAGCGTTATCGAATGCGAATCGCTATACAGACAATGCACTTAGTGATCTCGACATAGGGAAAATGTCTAAACAAGAGATTATTAATGTGTTAAGCGATAACAGCAATAATAAAGGTCTGTATTTATCAAATGGCAATGTGTATATGAATGCCGATTATATTAACACGGGTGAATTAGCAGGATGGAAAGTTGGACTTAAAAAGCTTTCAGCAAGTGGCACGTATGGAGAAGTAACGCTAGATGCTTCAACTGGAGAGATCTATTCAGAGACGAATACAGGAGTATATGTACCGGGGTACGGCACGTTGTATGGAACACGAATTAGAGGAATCAATCTTTATACAGGAGCCGTACACGCAAGCTCAGCCTCGATTGATACTAGTGTTTCGGCGGGCAGCGTTTCGACATCAAAAAAAGTTGAAGCAGGTACACATGTAGAAGCCAGTGGACATTTCTACAGTGCAAGTACGGGGACAGACCTTGCAGATGCTTCTATCAGAGGGAAGTTGAAAGTAAACGGGACAAAATCAAGATCAGTTTCGACGGTAGACTATAATGAACAGCTCTTTTACTGCTATGAAATGCCAACCCCATTCTTTGGAGATATCGGCGAATCTGTAATATCGGATGACGGGACTTGTATGATTGACATAGATGATATCTTTCAGGAATCTGCAAATGTCGGCATTAAATATTATGTGTTCTTGCAAAGAGAAGGAGAGGGCGACTGCTGGATAGCTGAGAAAGAACAGAATTATTTTGTTGTAAAAGGAACTCCGGGACTTAAATTTTCGTTCGAAATCAAAGCAAGACAAATTGAATATGAACATATGCGATTTACTGACCGGGGAGATACAGCTTATACAGACGCAAGAGATATAGAAATCCCGGAACCAAATTATGAGTCAGAAGAAACAGAGGTCTCGGAACCGGATTATGAATCAGAACTTACTAACGACAGATTAAGCATTATCAATCAGATGGAGGTAATATTATGAAGAAGATTTTAACAAGTTTTATGAATCTTAGTACTGGAGAGGGAAGCCGCATCGCTTACACCTATTCAGAAGTAGACGAAAACACGGGAAGTATCATCAGTCAGAATAATAAAGGTAATTTCCTTGTGATGAATGACGATGTGCAGAAAAATCTTGATTCCGTAAAGGATTACATAAAAAATAATTTCCTTTCATAAGGAGGTAAGTCTAATATGGCCAATACATACACAATACAATTCCGGCGCGGTATGTACGCCGATTTTGATACGTCGAAAATTCGTCCCGGAGAGCCCGTTGCGATTCTTGGCAATGACCCGTCCGTTCCATCCGGTAAAGCCTTATACATTGCATTTGCGGCTAATGATGTAAGGCGGTTGTGTTCCATTGAAGATATTTCAGAGATGATTGATGCTGGAGAATTTGTTGGTCCGCAGGGCCCCAAAGGTGAAAAAGGAGATAAAGGTGATCCGGGAGAAAAGGGTGCGGATGGCACCGTGACATTTGAATCGCTGACACCTGAGCAGAAAGAATCACTGAGGGGCGTCTCTATCACAGCGGTTAACATTGACATAGATGGAAATTTGACAATAACATTTTCAGATGGTGATAGTGAAAATATTGGGAATATTATGGGACCTCAAGGAGTGCAAGGCCCAAAAGGTGAAAAAGGAGACGTTGGTCCGCAGGGGCCAGTTGGTCCGCAAGGCCCGCGAGGAGAAAAGGGTGAACAAGGAAATGACGGAACATCTCTTAATGTCCTTGGTACAAAAGAATCTGAGGCAGACCTCCCCCTGAGTGCAGAGAAGAACGATGCATATTTAATAGACGGAGAAATGTGGGTTTTCGACGGCGCGAATTGGAACAATGCTGGCAAAATTCAGGGGCCACAGGGGCCAGTTGGTCCACAAGGCCCAAAGGGCGACCCAGGACCACAGGGTGTAAAAGGAGATCCCGGAGAAAAAGGAGAACAGGGAGTACAGGGTCTAAAAGGCGATACTGGGCCACAAGGCGAGCAAGGCTCGGTTGGTCCAAAAGGTGAGCAAGGAGATACTGGTGCGCGAGGAACCACATTCACTCCTGTTGTAGACAGCGAAGGAAACATAAGTTGGAGTAATGACGGAGGACTTGAAAACCCACAGACAGTAAATATTACCGGGCCGCAAGGCGATACGGGTGCAAAAGGAGATACTGGACCGCAAGGAGAAAAGGGCACTACATTCGTTCCAAGTGTAGACACTGATGGAAACATAAGCTGGAGCAACACAGATGGAATTGCCAATCCCGAAACAGTAAATATCAAAGGACCAAAAGGAGACAAGGGAAGTGACGCAACTGTTCCGATTGCTACAATCGAAACTCTTGGTAAGGTTAAACCTGACGGCAAGACAACATTCATAGACGAAGACGGAACGCTCCACGCAAAAGGTGGTGGCACAACCGTTACTCCCAAGCCCGTAAACAACCCAACGATCGAGAACTTAAACGCATCTGTCACGATTAAATGGCAAGACCCTGAAAACACGGTAATCAGTGGTTCAACATTCTCTACATGGGCTGGTACAAAACTTGTAATGAAAGAAACAGGCTATCCCGCAAATCCAGATGATGGAACACTTGTGGTTGATAACACAGTTCGTGATAAATACAAAACCACAGGTTATACAGTTACAGGGCTGACAAACGGCAAACAATATTACTTTACACTGTTCCCATACAACACCGATGGCATATATAACTACGATGCAGGTAACAGACTGATTGGGGAACCAGAGGGCTTAAAGATTGTCACATTTGCCGACGGAACAGACGCAGAGATTGAAAAGATGATTGAAGCGCACTACGCAGGCAAAATCAACATTAGTGACTATTGGGCGGTCGGTGACAAGAGAACCATCCATCACAATGCCATGGATGCAACTGGTGTAAGTGAGTCACACAGAGCAAATGATTACGATTATGTGATTATCGGAATTGAACATGATGACTTAGTGACTGCTATCAATGGAAAGACTAAAGCTGCTATTACAATTCAGACAGAACGTATGTTGTATTTAGACACTACGACAGAATATAACACCTCCTATAATGCATCACATGAATGTGGTTATATAAACGGTTCAAGTACAAATAGTGGTGGTTGGGAAGGTTGTGCAAGACGTACGTGGTGCAATAATGTGTACAAGAAATGTTTGCCTACTTATATTCAAGATATGATGAAGCAGGTCAAGAAGTTGGCATCTGTGGGAAGTAAAAGTAGTACGATTAAAGCCTCAAATGACTATGCATTTTTGCCTTCTGAAATTGAGGTTTTTGGCAGTATAAAGTATTCTTTCGCAGGCGAAGGAAAGCAGTATCAGTATTTTAAGAATGCGACTGCTAATAGATATAAGAAACCGTACTTTAGCAGTAATTTCGTGTCTGGCCGCTATTGGGAACGTTCGCCTTACTTCAGCAGTGAAAAAGGTTTCTGCCATGTGGACATGGACGGGGAATCGTACTACAGTGACGTCAGCTACGCTCTTGGCGCTGCCCCCTGCTTATGCCTCTAAAATCCTAGTAAATCCCATCTACCGCCGTAAGACAGTTAAAAGGATTTGCGGTACTATTTTTAATCAAAGGAGATGATAATTGTGGATAAAAAAGAAATTGTGAACATCTACAAAGCCATCAATCGAGTTTCAAACAGGCTGAATGAGATGTCTGAAAAGTTAGACATTGTGATGCGGATGCTTAATGCGGAATCTAATCGCAAGATTCTAATTAATGGTGATGGTATCGACGGTCTGGCTGAACTTGTATCAACGCATGATTCGGCACTTGATGAACTGGCTACTTTAGTTGCAACAATCAGAGGTGAGAATAATGGTTAAATTTTACGAAGAAAGAGTTATTAATGAATTGAAAAAATGGACAGATGTTCCCGAGTTGTGGAATAAGAAGGTAATTGAAAGACTTCAAAAGGATGGCTATGTACTGAATGAGGACGGGACAGTAACAGAATCAAAACCAGGAATAGTGAAATAAAATACGTGCAAGGGAGAAAATATGGAAATTAAAGGAATTGACGTATCATCTTATCAGAGTAAGCCAGACTGGGCGAAAGTATCGAATTCTGAAATTAAGTTTGCAATATTGAGAATCCATCAAAAATCTGGAACTGATTCCTCTTTTGAGCATAACTACAAAGGATGCAAGTCAAATGGAATCCTTGTCGGCGGATATAAATACAGTTACGCTCTGACACCGGCACAGGCAATTGATGAAGCTGAGAGCGTAATTTCTGTTCTTGGCGGACGCGGAATGGACTTTCCAATCTTCTACGACCTTGAATGGAGTCAGCAGAGAAACCTTGGAAAACAGGCGATTGAGAATATTGCAGTAGCATTTCTGACCAGAATCAAAAAAGCCGGTTATAAGGTCGGTATCTACTGCAATCTTGATTGGTACAATAACGTTCTGTCAGACACCCTGAAAAAGTACGATTGCTGGATTGCTCGTTATCCGGCTAGTGATAATGGCTCTGTACAGGAAAGATTGCGTCCATCTGTTGGTGTAGGCTGGCAGTATTCCAGTAGAGGAAAAGTATCCGGCATTAGTGGTAACGTTGACATGGATGTATTCTATAAGGATTACAAAGAGGAGGTTTCTGCAATGGATAAAGCTATTGAAAAAGTGATTCTCATTGCAAAAAATGAGATTGGATACCTTGAAAAGAAGAGCAATAGTCAGCTCGACAGTAAGACTGCAAACGCCGGTTCAAACAACTATACGAAGTACTGGCGAGACATTAAGCCATCATATCAAGGACAGCCTTGGTGCGCAGCATTCGTGAGTTGGTGTTTTATGGAAGCATTCGGACAGGAAAAAGCAAAAAAACTGTTGAAGCACTGGCCCTATGTTTACTGCCCAACACTTGGTAATCTGTTTACAAGGAACGCTAATCCAAAGATTGGCGATATTGTAATCTTTTATCGTAACGGAACTTTTGCTCATACCGGCATCGTAACGGCTGTAATCGGAGACAGGTTCTATACCATCGAGGGAAATACTTCTGGCGCATCTGGAATTATTGCAAATGGCGGCGGTGTCTGCGCAAAGAGTTATCTTAACAGTCAGATGCCCGGAACTAAGTTCTGCACACCGGATTACAGTATTGTATCTGATACATCACAAACAGGAGAGAAATATATGTTTAATCCAGAGACAGTAAAAGCAGGAGACAAAAACACATCTGTACTCCTCCTACAGGAAATTTTAAGAGCCAGAGGTTTTAAAGGTAAAAACGGCAAAGTTTTGAAACTTACATGGGCAGCAGATGCGAACACGATTTACGCTCTAAAAGCTTATCAGGAATCCAGAAAAAAAGTTCTGGAAGTGGACGGAATCTGTGGACCTGCCACATGGAAAGATTTGATTGCTATATAAAAACATCCCGGGGTTAATTCCCCCGGAACTTTATTTATAAACATATTTGGTATCATTTCGGAAGTTTTAGACTGTTATCGTTAGACACACGTTAGTCACAAATAAAAATATTGTTTCCTAATATAATAGTGCCAAAAACACTGTATTTACAGGCATTTGCGCAATTTTCTAAATTCTATTTGTTGGTCGCAATTAATAAAATTAGAATAATGAAAATGAAATGTGGGAAATCCTTGTAAAATCGCTGAAAACGTTGATTTTAATAGGGTTTCCGGCATTTCGATAACGATATTTCGGTTGTTTTAGAAAGATTAAAATAGGTTCCGTTAGTCACAGTTAGTCACAAATGGAACTTTTATCTTTTCTATTTCTGTCCGAAGTTCTTCCAGTGTCCTATGTCCATATACCGCGTTTGTAACATCTCCACCAAAGGAGTGGCCAAGCATTCGTTTTCGGTCATTCTCCCGGACGCCGTATTTTTCGCACAGGGCTGAAAAGGTGTGTCGACAATCATGCGGCGTGTGTTTCGGATTACCGACTATTCCTAAACGTTCCAGTGTAGGATAGAACAGTGCTTTTCTGTGATGTTGCTGAGTATATACACATAGTTTCCCATCTTGTGCCAGTACTTTCTGTTCGACAAAATGGTATACAGCAGGATGTATCGGAACAATTCTATTTTTACCAGCTTTTGTTTTGATTCCGCCTTGAAAGTATTTCTCTTCCAGGTTGGTTGTAAGTTTTAACACTTCGCCAATTCTCCAACCAGAATAACACATAATAAGAATGAGCTGCGCTTCCGGGTCGTCGGCATTATTCCATAAAGTTTGTAGCTCCTGATCAGAAAATGGTGTTCCGTGTTCGGTGTCATTATCAGCATTGACATGGACATATAACGCCTTATTTTCCGTTACAATTTCTGAGTAAACCGCATATTTGTACATCTGCTTGAATAGAGTTAAAATAGCCATCTGGCTTTGCTTTTTCAGCTTGCAATCATCAATAACCTTTTGCATATCAGGAGCCTTTAAATCTTCGAATATGCGATTGTGCAGAACGGTGCAGTTCGTGTAAGCCGTCCGATATGCTTCCTTTGAACTGTATGACAGTTTTGTCCCATTTGGGAACTTCCACGCATAAAACTGTTTATATACCTCTGAGAACGTCAATTTCTTGATTTCCGGGTGCTTATCCTCTACACCCTTGATTGTATTGTAGTCGGCAATCAAGCGGCTTATAAGAGTGTCTATGTCGGTTGTGGGGGATACCTCAAGAGTCCGCTCCATGCCTGGTTGATACGTGCCGGCTTTGTAAGCTGTCAGGACAGTAAAGCCTTTTATCCAGTCATCCACGTAGCAGATCGCCGGCGGACGTTTTAGCTTGCCAGTATCGTCCGGTGTAGCTGGTGGATGCACTGCGAAACAGTTTCTCCGGTTCTTGCCAAGATACCGGATAGAGCCGAAGTTATTTGGCAACTTTGGATATTTCTTTCTTTTCTTCGCCATTTTTATTCCTCTTTTCTTATAGCTGTTTTTAGGTATAAAAATAACAGCCGAACAAATTTTCTGTCTTGTTCGACTGCTCCGAAGATGATACAATATGTCTTGCCAGAATATAGCATCTCTCCGGAGATGTATAAACGCCGTCCCGGTACGCCAATGCCGGGGCGGTTTTTTTATTTAATTATGTGATTTCCAATTTGATCTCATTATAATTCCAACAATCCAATATATTCCGCCAGAACAAGCACCCAATATTAAAATCCAAAACCAGCTTAGATACCATGGCATTTTCCGTTTTATATACGGTGTACCCGAACTTGCTGCTGAGGACGCAGAGGAAGATGCAGAATTGTTAATGATAATATCTCTGTTATTGGAAGCTAATTGTTCTACTTGCTTTCCACACTTAGGACACACTACACAGTCGTCGTCAATAAGTTCTCCGCAGTGCTTACAATATTTTTTCTTTTCATTCATGATAAACACCCTCCTGATATGTTTTCGCCACACTTCGCACTTTTTATGCGGATTATGTATTTTGTACCGCTGATTTTGCAATATTATGTAAAGTACGGTTATTCGTGGTATTTTTATTTTATCATTTTAAGAGCATATTGTAAAGATTTAGAACGAAATAGAGTGATTTAGATGAAAAAGAAATGTTTTAAGTGCTTTGTACTTCTCTTGCTGATCTATAAGGTATTTAGTCTTGTACATACCCCACAAAAGATAATTTCCAATAATAATCAGAAAGATATGCAGATAGTTCATTCGTATATGATATATCAGGAGCATTCTGTCCAGAAGTATCCACATACAAACAACGGCGGTGGAAAAGTTTGCGATCTCTCATTTTCCCTCTGTGAAAGCATAATTTTCTTTGAGATTGCAAAGTTTGTGTATGAAATAACAAAAGTCCATGTGTATATTTGGCAGTTGCCAAGAGTCGGGATAGGTGGTATAATGACAAAAACGAACTAATGTTCGGTTCTATTTCCCACAGCCGGACATATACTGTAGTGTAAGTGGTAGTTGCGACAGGGAGGGTTATTTATGGATTATAAGAAAGAGATTATTGAGATGGTTGAAAAATGCACGAATAATCATTGGATAGAAGTGATTTATGTATTTGTGAAAAGGCTAATCGGATAAAATTAAAAAAGACAAGGGTTTGCGCATTGCCCTTGTCTTTCTTTTTACTTATTAGAAATCATGTCAATAAGTTTTTCTAAATTGTCCCATCCCTCATCATCCAATCTGGCTAATGCAGACACGAGACGGTGTCGGAAAGAATCTTCTCCAGATTTCATTACGTCTGCAAGCATGGCAGAAATTTGTTTGTCTTTAATTCCGGGTACAAACATATCTCCGTTTCCAGTTCTGAGCCATTCTTCGTTTACGTTAAATTCTCTGCAAACATCATCAATAGTCCGATCTGACGGAACTTTGCTTCCCATTTCAATTTGCGCTACAAAATTCCTACTTATCTTTAGTTTGTCTGCAAATTCTTGCTGAGTTACGTTTAATTCTTTTCGCAACTCTTTAAACCTGTCTTTCAATTTAATTCCTCCTTTCTGAAAATATAATATCATAAAATGTTTACAAAGTCAACAAAAAAGTATTGACAAATGTTGTCTAAGGGACTATACTGTGTTTACAAGGTAAACAAAGGAGGTGGAAAATATGAAACGCCATCCGATTATGGAATATGTGATTCCAGCAATTGTAGCAAGTGTGGCAACAGTTTTAATCCGTTTAGTGCTAGGGTGGTAAGAATCGAAACAATAATCGGAATAGCCACATCTTTCAATAGTAACTTTTTAAATTCATGTTTTCTTTCAGCAATGTAAGATTTTCCCTGTTCGGAAATCGTAATAGAGAGAGTTTTTCCTTTTGCATATCTGACCTGACCGTCTTGATTGATTTTAGGAAAAGATTCTCTATTAACAGAAATCAATTTTTCTTCTTCAAGAAAATTTGAAATTTTGATTTCATTTTCCGATAGAGAAGAATATTCAATTTTTTCTTTGCTTGAAAGATATTTCAAGAAATTAAATTGTTCTTTATTGAGATACACAATATCACCTCCCGTCTACTGGGAGTATATCACAAGAAAGGAGTGAGTACATGTCTGAAAAAGAAAAAAGAATCATTGAAAAGCTGAAAAACGCGATTCCTAATATGTCAGAATTTGACAAGGGATACATTCTTGGTAAGACGGAAAGTTTTTCTGAGAAGAAAGACGATTCCGATCAGAAAGAAAGTAAGAAAGGAGCATAGATGGACGCATTACAATTTAACAAAGCCGTCAGCCAACACTGCAAAGAATCTGGTGGAGACTGTTGCAAATGTGACCTACGGCTTTACTGTTACCTATCGCCAAGTGAGCGACCGGATGAGTTAGTGAGCCTGGTTATTGATTTTTTGCATAACCACATTGAAAACCATGGTCATTATACCCATCACAGTGCGGCTTCATTTCCGTGTATTGATGATATGGACATGAGCACCGCAGTAGGCGGCGACTGTTACCAGAAACCTCATACTCTTCATAAACAGTCACATGTTTGTGAATCTTGTGGCAGTGATACAGTCGAGTGATTGTTTCAACCATATAATTCCCCTTTCGTTATACTTGGCATGTCGGTGCCTGTAAATGCATTATAGGTAGAGGGGAAAGGAAATACAATAGGTGATAAATAATGGGAGCAAATAATTTTACACATTTTACCGGAAAGAAATCTCCATTCAAAACTCAAAAGAGAAAGAAGAAATCAAAGGTAAAAAAATTCATAAAAACAAATATGAAAGGAGCATGAAATGAGCGAAGTTGATACTTACATCAAAGAAAATGCAGAAATTCATCAGTTCGCTGCAGAGGTCGCAAGAATCATATCAGGAATCCCACAGATGCCGGAGTTCTCATCAGAGAATATGACCGTAGCCGATGCGAGTCAACTGATCGGACTTCCTATTACAGCAATCCGAGCAGGGATTGTGTATGGATGGTTGCCGATTGGCGTAGCTGTGCAGAATAACAAGCCAGCAAAAAGCCTTTCCGGTGGCCGAATCACATACATCATAAGCCCTAGGAAAGTCTATGAAGTAACCGGTCATGTCTGGAAAGGCAAAGAGGCTCTCAATAAGTGAGTGCCCCGGAGGGAGATTGGGCCTCCGCCCCGGAGCTTTGCACCACTAAAACACCTTAGTGGATAGATACATTATAGTTCTCTATCTGCTAATTGTAAAGACAAATAAGAAAAAATAAGGAGAAATTAGCACGATATGAGTGAAATTAGAAACGAAAATCAGCCAACATGGACTGACATCGAAGTAGCACTTGCGACTGAAATTGTCGAAGAAAGTAAGAAAAAGTCAAAAAGATGGTTCACTGCATGGATTGTGACAGTCGCCGCACTGGTAGCGAGCAACCTTGCGTGGATTCTGGGAGAAATGAAATAAAATGAAAGAGTATATGCTAATTGCTGTTTGTATGCTTGCCGGGAAATATGTGGATATACCTATCTGGCTGAACATCTTTTTCGGTATCTCGGCAGCATGGGCAGTGCGCCAGATGGAAGCAGACTGGCAGTAGGAAATAAGGAGGATAAGAAGATGTTCGAGAAAGAGATTGATGAAATTTACGAACTCTGTAAAAGAGTTGTGAATGAAGTTCCGACAGTAAGTGTCGAATTCAGTTATTCAATTTATGGCATGAGAGTATGTGGGCTTAAAAGAAAAGAAGATGCTTGCCTTCCAAAAGACGTGTTTAAGTGGGATTTGTACCAAAACGTATCTTTTAACCCATTTTATGAGAAAGAAAGTCGTGAAAGTCTCAGAATAATCAAAGCTTTCTTGTTGGAACTTCTGATAGATGGGAAGTGTCCGAATGAGTAAACAGATAGCGATTATGAAACTTCTTCCCAGTCTGGAGATAGCAGGATGTATTAATGAACTGCTCAGAGAGCTTCAGTCCAGAGGGAATCACATATTGGATTATGAAAACTGCGATATGTCTCTTGACCATGTGGAATACCACAAAGCCGAAGATATCGACGGAGAGAAGTTCGGAGATGCATCAGATAACCTTTACTGTTTCTTTAAGGCGGTGTAAGTATGGATGAACGCATTCAGGAAGTGTTGAGATTAATCGACATACAACTTGCTACAGTGCCGGATAATCCGATTGAAGAACAGTACAAGGCAAGAACATTGGCAAGCTATGTACAGGCTCTAAATGGGCTTTTAGCGGCTCAGAAAGCATATAAGGAGGGTAACAATGGGAAAGTTTGAAATCCGTATTCCGGCTAAAAAGAAGAAAACAATCAGCGAAAAGGAGAATCCGGTTGTGAAGATTACTGCAGAAGCATACAACACACTGGTTGAAATCTATAACGAATCAACTATATCTATGAAAGACATTGCAAGTTTGTTGATTGTAGAAGCCAGTAAGTGCGTGGTCTATGACAAGGGGGATTGAAATTGAATATCTATGAAAAATTAGGAGTTATCCAGTCAAAGCTGAAAGCCCCAAAAGGGCAGTATAACTCATTTGGAAAATATAAATACAGAAGTTGTGAGGACATTCTTGAAGCAGTAAAGCCGCTTCTGACAGAAACAAAGACAGTATTATGTATCACTGATCAAATGGAGGTGGTCGGAGACAGAGTCTATGTAAGAGCAGAAACACATTTAAAAGATGCAGAGGATTCTTCTTCTGAAATCGTAACAGTTGCTTATGCAAGGGAAGAAGAGTCAAAAAAAGGCATGGATTCTTCCCAGGTTACAGGCGCAGCGTCATCTTATGCAAGAAAGTATGCACTGAATGGTTTGTTCTGCATTGATGATAACAAAGACAGTGATTCTACTAATACAGGAGATAAAGAAAAAACGTCCGGCAGAAAAGCGGAGCCGGCAAAAGAAACCGAGATGATTAGTTCCGAGACTACTATGTCAATTAAAAATATCATTGATAAGTACCCGGAAGTTAAACTTTTGGAACAGATCAAGACTCGATTTAAAGTAAATGACATTAAGTCACTTACCAAGGAGAAAGGACAGAAATGTCTAAAGATGTTGATTGATTATGATAAGCAGAAAGGAGTAGCGGTATGAATAAAGTAATTCTTACAGGAAGATTTACACGTGATCCAGAAATCAAGTACACCAATGATGGAGCATCTATTGCAAGGTTTTCTATTGCGGTAAACAGAAGATTTGTGAAAGAGGGTTCTGATCAGAAAGCAGATTTTTTGAATTGTATCGCTTTCGGAAAGTCGGCAGAATTTATCGAGAAATATTTTTCTAAAGGAATGAAAGCGGATTTATCCGGGAGAATCCAGACCGGCAGCTACACCAATCGTGACGGACAGAAGGTATACACAACAGATATTGTTGTGGAGGAGATTGAGTTTGGTGAAAGCAAAGGTTCTAGCCAGAGTCAGCAGAAGCCAGAGACACCACATCCAGAAGCAGACCCATACGGATTTATGAGTATTCCAAATGGAATTGACGAGGAGTTGCCGTTCGCATGATACAAATTGACAGTAGGGAGCACCAGAAAGTTATTGATGGCATTAAGAAAGCATTTGATGCAGCAGGGGAGAAATGGTTTGTGTCGAAGCTCTACGTCGGGGATTATATGAACTATGACAATCCAAGGTTAGTTGTTGACCGAAAGCAAAATCTTTCTGAATTATGCGGAAATGTGTGCCAACAGCATGAAAGGTTTCGTGCTGAGATTATCCGGGCAAACGAAGCAGGGATAAAACTTGTGTTCCTGTGTGAGCACGGAAAAGGAATTGAGAAGCTGGATGATGTCCTCTGGTGGGAGAACCCACGGGCAAAGAAAAGAGTCAAAAAGAATGGTATCTGGGTAGATCAGGAGCAGAAAGTCATGCATGGAGATGTCTTATATAAGATTCTCTGCACGATGCAGCGCAAGTATGGTGTTGAATTTCTGTTTTGCGACAAGAAAGACACCGGCAAAAGAATTTTGGAGATTCTGTCAAATGGATAAAGAAACAATTAAACAGCAGAATAGCATGAGGGACGTTCTGAACAGATATGGCATGGTTCCAAACAGAGCAGGATTTATAAAGTGCCCTTTTCATAGTGGTGACCGTACTGCATCCATGAAAATCTACAAAGACAGCTATTATTGCTTTGGTTGTGGTGCAACAGGCGACATATTTACATTCGTTCAGAACATGGATAATTGCGATTTTAAGACAGCTTTTGCCATACTTGGAGGAACTTACCAGAAACCAGATTTCTCTTCCAGAATGGCAATATATCACCATCAGAAGCAGATGGAAATGCGACAGAAGGAAGAACAGAAGAAAAAGGTTGAGCTGCAAGAATGCTTGTCTGATATAGATTTCTACCGGGCTATCCTTGACAGGGTGAAACCATTGTCTGACGGATGGTGCGAAGCATGGAATAGGTTACAACTTGCGCTATATCACCATGGATTCATAACAGGACTGGAAGAAGGTGATTAAAAGTGGAAATGATAAACAAGCTCACGAAGGATTCTATTCTGGACGAAGAAGTATTTGACGAGATATTCAACCAGGAAGACGAGATATACAAGGCACGTCTTACACTGACTCTTCTGGACAGAGCCAAGGAGCTTGGCGTAAAGAAAAAATTTGAGGATTTGCTTAAAGCTTACACAAAAGTACAGAAGCAGATGATTAAGGAAGAGAAAAGCAATAGGACGTTGTCTATGCTGGACCAGTGGACTAATTTCTCTGATTGTGAATATGACAGAATGAAATGTCTCAACTGGGTGGCGGATGATGATGGAATCAGAATATCAAATACAAATCCAGGATCGCCGGACATTATAGCCTGTTATCATCCTATACTTCCGATTGAACGAATGAAGAATCTGGAGACCGGAGAAGAACAGATAAAGTTAATCTATAAGAGGAATAATAAATGGTCCGAGGTTATTGTGCCGAAAACCATGGTTGCATCATCTACTAAAATCGTTGGATTATCTGCACTTGGGATTTCAGTAACTTCAGAGAATGCGAAGTTTCTTGTACGGTATCTGTCAGACGTTGAGAATGCAAATGACGATTATATCAACATTCAGTATTCCTCTAGCAAAATCGGGTGGATCAGGGATTATTTTCTTCCATATGACAAGGATATTGTGTTCGATGGAGATATGCGGTTCCGACAACTGTATGAAAGTATCAGTGTAGGCGGCAGCAGAACAGAGTGGTATGAACATGTAAAAAAGGTTCGTGCTACTGGAAGAATCGAACCAAAAATCATGTTGGCTGCAAGCTTTGCAAGCATTCTAATTAAACTGGTCGGTGCTCTTCCGTTCTTTGTGGATTTATGGGGCGAAACCGAGGGCGGTAAGACTGTAACACTTATGCTAGGAGCTTCTGTCTGGGCGAACCCTGGCGAATCCAGATATATAGGAGATTTTAAAACAACCGATGTGGCCCTGGAAGCAAAGTCCGATATGCTTAACAATCTTCCATTAATTCTGGATGATACTTCAAAGGTGTCGGCTAAAATCCGAGATAATTTCGAAGGAATTGTATATGACCTGTGTTCTGGAAAAGGAAAGAGCCGTTCCAACAAGGAGCTGGGTGTTAACCGGGAGAATCGCTGGCAGAATTGTATCCTTACTAACGGTGAGCGTCCGCTTGCAGGATATGTCAGCCAGGGCGGAGCAATTAACCGAATTATTGAGGTCGAGTGTTCTGAAAAGATATTCGATGATCCACAGCTTACCGCAGATACCCTTAAAAAGAACTACGGCTATGCAGGAATCGATTTTGTGAACGCAGTCAAGGAAATGTCCATTGATGATATAAAATCCCTTCAAAAGCACTATCAAGGGCTTATACAGGACGATGATAAGATGCAGAAGCAAAGCATATCAATGAGTATTATCCTGGCAGCAGATAAAATCGCAACAGATCAGCTGTTCCACGATGGCCAGTACATTGACATTGAGACGGCTAAGAATCTTCTGACAGAGAAAGAAATGGTTTCTGAAAATGAACGTGCCTACTGGTTCGTGGTTGACAAGATCGCTATGAATGGAATTAAGTTCGATGATAACCCAGACATCAAAACGGAAAGATGGGGAATTATAGACAATGATCCGATAGAGAAAACGTCGACTGCGATAATCTATAGCGTAGCGTTTGATGACCTGTGCAAAATTGGAAAATTCTCCAGAAAGGCATTCTTGTCATGGGCTGTCAAGAAGGGACTTGTGGAAACCGACAGCAGAGGTTATCCGACCAAAGCGAAGAAGCTGGACGGAATTGTCACAAAATGTGTGTTCTTGAAAATTGTAGACGAAATTCCAAAAGGATTCGTGAATTGTAATGATAACTTTGAGATTACAGACGATATTGTGTTTGATTGATAAACAATTAGTCCAAAAGGTAACCGGGTAACCCAGGTAACCTTTGATTCTGCATATATATATTTGAGTATTTATATATACATATTGAGTATAAAAGTTTCCCTATATGAGAAAGTCAGGGTTACTCGGTTACTCGGTTACATACCTGTAAAATCAATGGTTTACACGAATTAGTACGGTTACATCTCGGTTACTGTGGGTTACTTATATTAAAATAATATAAATATATTATATTTATAAAATAAAATTAAATAGAGCGTATACAGTATATTGTATACAATATTCAAAGGAGATGATAAAAATAAAAGTAGAAGCAAAGGATATTCCGTATATTCAAAAATTTATGACTGAATTCTGGAAAACTATAAAAGATTTCTATTTAGCCGAACTTACAGATGAATATTCCAAGCAGGCCACTGATCGTCTGATAGAACTTAGAGAGTATGCGGAAATGTGCCCTGATAATAATGATAAACAGTTTATTAAGAATTGTCTAGTTGCTTTTAATAAGCTATTAGATTCTAAACAGAGGGAAGTGAGAAAGAATGTACAACACGAAAAATAGATACGAACAGGGGCAGGCTCTCAGAAAAGAAATATATATGTATATCGTCAGTTATATCAAACTGGTTGGATATGCACCGTCGATTACGGAAATTTCTGAAAGGGTGGATGCCGGGAGAGCTACGGTCTGGAAGCATGTCAATCAGTTGATTGATGATGACCTGCTCAAGACGAACCACCCCAGTACCGACAGAGCATATACTCCAGTTGGGTACGGAATAAGAAAGAAAAGTAAGGAGATAAAATGAAACTTTATGACATTGTTACAGCAGATGGTACATTCGTCGACAGTATGAGCAGAATAGAGATTTTGGAACGGTTCGGGATTTCTAAAGGAGTCTTTCAAAGATATCTGGATAATGGCGATCTGTTAGAAGGGAAATATCAGATAAATGATTATGACTGTGACATAAAAGCAAGGAAATGTAAGGATAGGGAATTATTCTTACAGTTTGACATTCTGACTCAGAAGATAAGGAGGGCTGTCAGTGGGAAAACTGAAGATTAAAAAGCCAAAAAATCAAAGAAGCTTAATCCCGGCGCCACTTAACATAACTGGTTTTACAATGGAGCAGGCTTCCAGGCAGACTGGCGTAAGAATCGAATCTCTTAAAGCGTATTTGGATTCAAAAGAACAGGAGATTAGAGAACAGACAGTTAAAGAATTTCAGGAAAAGCTGTGGAAAGCAGAAGATTATATTGCTGTGGCAAATATTTTAATTTCTGTTATTGCAATCAAGAAAGCATGGGGATTCAAGAAAGCAAACCAGAATTTCATTGATAAGATTACCGAAGCCGAAAGATATGTTGAGGAAATCGGTGTTGAAGCAGCATATAAGGAAATTAAGGAAGAAATGGGTTTGCAGATTGAATTTGATTCTTTTGATATTAACAAGGAATTTGGGTTTGGAGAAAATGAGGGGAATGGATAAAAATGAAATTCATAGATTTTTTTGCCGGAATCGGAGGTTTTCGCAAAGGAATGGAATTGGCAGGGCATGAGTGCGTAGGGTTTTGCGAGTTTGATAAATTTGCGACTGCGAGTTATATCTCAATGCACTTGCTGACAGACGAGCAGCGAAAGACATTGGGAGATATTCCTATCAAGAAAAGACAGAAAGAAATATTAAAGGAGGAATACAGAAATGGAGAATGGTATGCAAATGACATTAGAAGAGTGTATGCCAGAGACATTCCAAAAGCCGACTGCTGGTGTTTCGGATTCCCTTGCCAGGACATATCCGTTGCAGGAAAGCAAGCCGGATTTCAAGGAAACCGTTCAAGCCTGTTTTTCAGAGTTATGTACCTTATCGGACAACTCAAAGAAGAAGATAAACCCACTTACCTTTTCATTGAGAACGTTAAAAATCTGCTTAGTGTTAATGGGGGATGGGATTTCGCCAGATTGCTCATTGAAATGGAGCAGGGAGGGTATGATGCAGAATGGCAGGTGCTCAACTCCAAAGATTTCGGAGTGCCACAAAACCGGGAAAGATGTTTCATTATCGGACATCTTAGAGGAAGAAGTACCACAAAAATATTTCCTATCGAAGGAACAGACGGAAAAAATAGTGTTCAAATAATTGCACACAAAGACGGATATAGAAGAAATACACAAGTGTTTGCACCTGATGGAATTACCGGGACTCTTGATACTGGACAAGGTGGTGGAAGAGGGCATCATGTAGCATTGCCGTGTTTTGTTGATTTGAGTTATCAAAAAGCAGAGTTGACCAATAAAGCAAGGTGTTTACAAGCCAGACACAACAAAGGAATCGTAAATCATAAAGCTGAAGTAAGTGGAGTTGCAATTCCAGTATTGACACCAGACAGGGCAGAGAAACGTCAGAACGGAAGAAGGTTCAAAGAAGATGGCGAGCCAATGTTCACACTGACAGGACAGGACCGGCACGGAATCGCGATTGAAGTCAAGAAAGCAACGAAGCAAGGTTATACAGAATGCAGAGTGGGAATTGACAGCGTGAACTTCTCAATGCCAAACAGCAAGACAAGAAGAGGAAGAGTCGGACAAGAAATCGCCAACACACTCGACACGAGCTGCAATCAAGGAATATTCGTGCAGGTATCAGAAGAATTAACGGTATATGAAGTCTGGTATGAAAAATATCAGTGTTACATAGCAATCAGAAAGCTGACACCGAAAGAATGTTTTCGGCTGCAAGGTTGGCCTGATGATTATTTTGAAAAAGCACAGTTCGTAAATTCTGACAGTCAGTTATATAAGCAGGCAGGAAACGGCGTAACAGTGTCAGTTATAGAAGCTATAGCAAGGAGAATGAAAGTGGAGAATGCAAAGCTGCACCGGTGATTTATTTGCAGAATAACGGGCAGGTAGCGTTTGAATGAATCAATCATGGAGAACTGCACAATAGCGTGTCAGTTACTCACATGGGGAAAGTGAGGATGGAAATGAAAAATAATAATTACACTTCATTTTTCAAAATGAAGCCAAAGAAAGTAGAAAGATACATTCGTTGCAGAAAATGTGGTGGAAACATGGAATGGAGCATGGACTTTACACCACAAATCAAATGCCCGAAGTGCGGATATACTGTATATCCAAAACCTTATGAGCCAGATTGTATCAAACTGCCAGAAACATTGGAAGAATATTTTGAATTATATGAGAAAGTGAGGATGAAAAATGTTAATCAGAAGTCAGAATAAGGAAGTTTTAGTTGCATTTGAATTTTTACCCGATATCGAAGTTTCGGGTGGAGTAATAAGCGCAAGAAGAGATATGGGATGGTGTTGCTTGCTCGGAGAATATTCCACCAAAGCAAAAGCCATGAAAGTACTGGATATGATTCAGGAAGCATATATAAACGGACATGTGGATTATCAGATGCCAGAGGACAGTGAGGTTGTTGTATGATTGCATTTTTATTAGGATTCACCCTTGGAATCATATTCGGAGTGGTTGGTATTATATGTATAGCGATCATGTACGACAAACACCACCCAGACAAACAGAAAGGAGAACGGTATGCTGACAAGGAATAAAAAGCTGAAAGACTACGGTATTCCGGCAGAGGACATAGAAAAACTGAATACGATGCTGTGAAAGACTTCCCGGCAGAGTACGGATACCTGCTTTCCAGTGCCGCCTTGTCAGCTTGCCCGAAAAACACGGTGATAGCGGATATGGTTATTGAGAATATCCTACACCGGAAAAGTTACAGGAAAATCAGCAAAGAAAGATATATCCCGATGAACCCGAAAGACTTCTACAGATACAGACGCAAGACCGTCGCTGTACTGTATGAGAGGATGCGGTTGTTGGGAATGTGGGAGGATGAATAAATGCGTTTAATTGATGCAGACAAAATAATTGACTCTCTTGGAAATTCGGATATGGATTTTGCAATAGGTGCAGTTATTGATGAGCAGCCGACAGTTTTTGATGTAGATAAGGTTGTGGAGCGGTTAGAAGAAGAAAAGAAGAGAGCATTTAAACTATGTTTGGGAACTAATGACAGCACGCAAAGGCTGAAATACATTGAAAAAGAACAGACGATAGCTTTAGCAATCGAAATTGTAAAAGGTGGTGGAGTTGAATGAGAGAAATTCTTTTCAAGGGAAAGCGGATTGATAATGGAGAATGGGTTGAGGGATGTTACGCGGAATGCAATGGCAAGACATTCATTGGAATTGATATATCCATTGGCATTGATGATATATTTGAGGTTTTTTGTACTCCTGTAATTAGGTGGCTTGAAGTCGATCCAGAAACCCTCTGCCAGTTCACGGGGGAGACTGACAAGAACGGTAAGAGGATCTGGGAGAGCGATGTTGTTTGGCTTGTTTATGATGGGAAAGAACATATTTATCAGATAGTTTGGGATAACTCTGAATTAGATTTTAAAGCGACCAATGGTGAAGAAAATTACGGATCGAATTTTGAATATTTACTATGTTGCGATGAAATTGAAGTTATTGGAAACATTTTCGACAATAAAGAATTATTACAAGGAAGTGTAAAATGAGAGAGTTTATACATGGCGACTGCATGAAATATTTACCAGATTTTCCGGATAACTACTTTGATATTGCCATAGTAGACCCTCCATATGGAATAAAAGAGCATGGAGGAAAGAATCGAAGTAAATATGTAAAGCAGAAAAATGGAAGTTCCATATACGTTCCAGACGGAGGATATAAAAATTTTGGATGGGACAATTCGCCTCCTGAACCTGAATATTTTAAACAATTGTTCAGAGTTTCTAAAAATCAAATTATATGGGGAGCAAATTATTTTGATTACCCAATGACTGGCGGGATGATTATATGGGATAAATGCAATGATGGTTCAGATCAATCAGACGCAGAAGTCGCTTACTGCAGTCTTACAATAAGGGTTGACATTTTTCGCTATATGTGGAGAGGAATGTTTCAAGGAAAATCAATAATTGAAGGAACAATACAACAAGGAAACAAAAAACTGAATGAAAAGCGAATCCACCCAACCCAAAAGCCTGTAAATTTATATCGTTGGATATGTCATAAATATCTGCAGAAAGGAATGAAGATTCTTGATACCCATGTGGGGAGTGCAAGCTCACTGATTGCATATGAGGAATACGGTCTGGAATATGTCGGCTATGAAATCAATAAAGATTATTACGATTCAGCCCAAAAACGGTTGAACGAGTTCAGATCACAATTAACATTATTTGATTTAGGATTGGAGGAACACAAATGAGTAGCGCAAGCGTAAGATTTGGAACAAAAGCGTATGTATGTGCAAGGTACTTCCTTAGACCGGGAAAGTGCTTCAAATACATCGACCAGCGTGGAGAAGACACCACAGAACACGTCTATGAGGTCATGGCATTATATCCATATTGTGTATTGTTAAGAGATGCCAGAACGGGGGTCAGAACTTGTCCGGGATATAACACTTTGAGCCTGATGCTGAGAGGAAGTGAAGTAGGTGAGTAAATCAGTATTAGTGTTGGATACGCCAGAAACTTGCTTAGATTGCCCGTTCGGAACTGCATACTGCGGCGAACTTGAATATGTGGGTTATTGTGAATTAGCTGACTGCTTAGATTATGATATAATTCTGATGACAGAAGAACATTATGATTGCGAAAGTAAATCAAGACCTGAATGGTGTCCGCTGAAGCCATTACCGGAGAAAAAAGAGTATATCGTTCCAATTGACAATGTAGAATCACAAAAAGATATTATTGCGGTTGGTTGGAATGCCTGCTTGAGAGAAATTACAGAAACAAGCGATAAAAACGAGCGATAAAAAGCAAGCGATAAGAGGTGGAGGAGAAGAAGAATGAATAACAAACCTACACCAGACATAACGCCAAACCTTGCTATATCAGCATACCACGTACTATAGCAATATTGTACTGGACAGTCAGCGGATTGCAAAGGCTGCAGATTATACGAACACTGTCCAGAATGTTTTCAAGGCATACCATGTGACTGGAGTTTGAATGAAGAAGGTGAAATAAATGAAGCTGAGAAAGGCAACACTGATTGATTACGGAGTGCCGCCGGATGATATACCGACATTACAAAGCCACTTGCGGAATCTTAGCGAAAGTGATAAATACAATCTGTTACAGGTATCTATCAAATATGCACCCGGCATTGAATCGCAAATCTATGACAGTATTGTAAATAGTATTGGTTATCGGACAATGGAGAAGATCAGGACGGTTCCTGCAACAGAGAATGACTTTTATGGCTACAAACGCAAGGTCATGGCGGAATATTATCATTTAGCCAAATTGATTGGCAGACTTTAAAAAACTTAAAAATTTATAAAAGTGGTAGAGAGCTAAATCTCCCCAGTGTGGTATTATATTTGTATATAACTGCTATACTGGGGATTTTTTTGAATTCAGAAAGGATATGATTGGATGTTGATAGGATGGCAAATGAGAAAAATTTAATACCGAATTCTGAACGAACTCCGAGCGAACTCCGAGAAATAACTAAAAAAGGCGGTATTAAGTCGGGAGAAGTACGCCGTCAAAAAAAGACCCTTTCTGAATTAGCAAAAATGATAGCTGAGAATCCCGCCCCGACTGTCGCAAAGAAGAAGCTCACAAAGATGGGAATATCTGATGAGGATGCAAACAACAATGCTTGTATTGTAGCTGCTGTATACGATAAAGCTATCAAAGGAAATATGCAGGCAGTAGACAAATGGGAACAGTTGGTAGCTGTATCAAAATCAGACGAAAGCAAATATGAACTTCCTGCCAGAGTACTTGGTAAGGCATTCGTGGACATTAACCGACAGATTAAGCCCAATATTGAATATGTATTCGAGGGCGGTCGAGGTGGTCTAAAATCCTCATTCGTAGCTTTTAAGATTGTTGAGCTTATCAAGAATAATCCTCAGATGCACGCCTGCATTACAAGACAGGTGGCCGGTACTCTGAAAGATTCTGTATACGCTAACATGAAATGGGCTATCAACGAACTGGGACTGATGGAAGAATTTGAATGCAAGGTTTCGCCACTTGAGATCAAGTATATAAAGACTGGACAGACAATATACTTCCGTGGTCTGGACGATGAAACCAAACTGAAATCCATTAAGCCGGAATTTGGATATATCGGAATCCTCTGGAAGGAAGAAAAAGATCAAATGAAGGGAGATGCTCAGGAACGTTCTGTTAATCAGTCAGTGCTTCGTGGTGGCGATGAATCATATGATTTTTCATCATATAACCCACCAAAATCAAAATCAAACTGGGTAAACAGGATTAAGCTCATACCTAACCCGAAAAGAGTTATTCATCATTCGAGTTATCTGGAAGCCCCGTCGGAGTGGCTCGGACAGAAGTTTATTGACGATGCAGCACATCTGAAAGAAATTAATCCAGAAGCCTATGAACATGAATATCTGGGTGTTCCGAATGGAGACGGTGGAAACGTATTTGAATATCTGGAGATTAGAGATATTACAGATGAAGAAATCAGTCGCATGGACCGTATTTTCGCTGGCGTAGATTATGGATGGTACCCGGACCAGTTCTGCTATCTCCGAACTTATTACGATTCTGCTAGAGAGAAGATATATCTGATTGACGAGCTGTATGTAAATAAATGGAGCAACTCCAAGACCGCTGATTGGATTAAGAAAAAAGGCTATGACGATTATACGATGATATGTGATTCTGCGGAGCCTAAGTCCGTGAATGATTTCCGGGACGCCGGACTTCCTGCCAGAGGAGCAATCAAGGGACCGGGCAGTATCGAGTATGGTTTTAAATTCTTACAAACAAAGACCATAGTCATTGACCCGAAGCGGACACCAAACGCATACAAGGAAATTACGGAATATGAGTACGATCGGGACAAAGAGGGGAATGTAATAAGTGGTTATCCTGACGGAAACGACCATGCAATTTCGGCACTTAGGTATGCTTATGAGCCGTTGTTTAACAGAAGGGGGTACAGCGCATAATGAATAGCAAAGAAATATTCAAATGTTTGGAAATTCTGGACAAATTCCAGTTCTTCCAAGGGCAAAGAGCTGGAAGAGAATTGTGGAATGATAAACCGGCAGAGATACAGGACGAAGATATAAAGAATTTTAATAAAGACATAGAATTTATCAGAAATGTGCTGAAATCAGCTAATTCAGGTGATTAAATGGGACTTATAACAACACTAAAAAGGTGGTTTAACATGATATTCAAAAAACAAGCCGAAGAGGACTTTAACATCCAGGCAGCAGAATTTCCAGAGATGGAATCACTGATTAACCGGTGCGCGAACATTTACAGGGGAGTGCCGGAATGGTTAGATGATAAGAATAATATCAAGACGATTAATTTTGCTAAATCTGTGTGTTCTGAGACTGCCAGACTTGCAACACTGGCGATCGGTATTCAGATCGATGGTTCCGCAAGGGCTACATGGCTACAGGAACAGATTGACAAGGTGTACTTCCAGATTCGGCACTGGGTGGAATATGGATGCGCTTACGGAACGGTGTTCATTAAGCCAAACGGGGAGAGCCTTGACGTATTTACTCCGGCAGATGTGATGATTGTGGATTATGATAATCAGGAAATCAAAGGGATTATTTTCAAAGATTCTTATACTGTTGGACGGAAATACTACACAAGGCTCGAATATCACAGGTTTGTTGAGACAACAGTGGACGGAGTGACAACTTATCCGTATTATGTTTCTAACAGAGCCTATGTATCAAAATTCCATCAGTCAATCGGTGATAAGATCGACCTCAAACAAACCAAGTGGGCTGACCTAATGGCAGATACGCCGCCGATTCTCAAGGCAAACGGTGAGAAGCTGGACGGGCCTTTGTATGGAGTGCTTCGGACACCGCAGGCGAACAATGTAGATATCAGTACGCCGCTTGGACTTCCGATATTCGCTGAAGCTATTGAAGAATTAAAAGACCTCGATATTGCATACAGCAGAAACGCCGGAGAAATTTTTGATTCGCAGAAGATTATTCTGGCAGATGATAGGCTGCTGATGCCAAGCGGTACACCTGTAGCAGCCATGTCGCCACAGGGTATGAAGAACAGACGTAATGAGATGAACTTACCGCACTTTGTCAAAAATGTATTCGGACAAGATGAAAAAGAGTTTTATCAGGAAATCAATCCAATTCTCAACACAGATACTCGTATAAGCGGCATAAATGCCCTTTTAAGTCAGATAGGATATAAAATTGGATTCTCCAACGGGTACTTTGTTTTTAACGAATCTAGTGGCATTCAGACAGCTACAGGAGTAGAAGCGGAACAGCAGAGAACGGTGCAGTTCATTAAAGATGTACGTGACAAACTGGAATCTTGTCTGGACGAAGTAATCTACGCATTGAACGTCTACGCTGACCTGTACGGACTTGCACCGGTTGGGGCTTATGAGGTCAATTATGATTTCGGAGATATCCTGTATGTGCGTGAAAACGACCGTGCAAGATGGTGGCAGTATGTGACTACTGGCAAGGTTCCGGCATGGTTGTATTTCGTGAAATTCGAGGGAATGACAGAGGATGAAGCGAAAGCAATGGTCAAAGAAGCTCAACCAGACGAACCAACATTATTCGGAGAGGAGTAAAAAGATGGCAGATAAACCAGTAACAAGGGAAGAAAAATATCTTGCGTACTTGACAGGTGATTATACGGGCGAACTCCCGAAGCCGATCACGCGAAAAGAGAAGTATTTATACGAATTATGTTTAAAAGGAATTGGCGGTGAGATTTCACCGGAAGAAATCAAAGCCGCAGTAAATGAGTACCTTGAAAAGAATCCAGTCCTTCCTGGAGCCACGACAGAACAGGCACAGCAGATCGAGCAGAACAAGACAGATGTTGCGTCGTTGAAAGAGGAAACTAGTTCGCTAAAGGAAGATATAGGGAATGTTAAAGCAGAACTTCCTAATGTTGGAAAAGTAAAATCCGTAAATGGAAAACAGGGTGATGTCATTATCACGTCTGAAGATATTGGTTATTCTGCACCAGAAGAAACTATTGATAATACCGTAAAGAAGTGGCTGAATGACCATCCAGAAGCAACCACGACAGTTCAAGATGGTGCAATTACATTAAACAAACTGTCAAAAAATGCCGTAAAAGACACAATTGATATGTCATACGGTCAAATTAGTACGCCAATGGTGTCTTTTGTTACGGATGATGGACAGTTAACAGATTATACTATTTTCTACAAAAAAATATTTAAGCCGCTCGGCGTTCCTGCTTCAGCCGCGATAATTGGAAAAGCTGCTGATAAAAACCCAAAATGGTTGACTACCGAACAATGCAAGGAGCTGAAATCTGATGGATGGACAGTTGCAAGCCATACTTATAATGACCTTGTTACAAATGAAAGCGGAGTAACAAAAGGCGATATTGAAACTGATTTTGAATTATCATCTAAGTGGTTATTTGAAAGAGGGCTTGATTATGATATTTATGTTGCCCCACATGGCTCTTGGACACCAGACACGGATGAATGTGCAAGAAAAATATTTAGATGTTGTATTCTCACTGGACACAGATTCAATGATGGAGCATACGATACTACTGGGATGGGGCGAACAGGAATATTTGACAATTATTCGATATTAAGAAGAAGCGGTATTGGAGATTCAGATAATAAAAATAATGCAATTACAAAAGAAGGAATGATTGCAGATATTCAGTATGCTGTAAAAAATAATTTATGGCTGGTATTTGTAATGCATTCATGGAAAGATGTATTTTCAGAGGGACAAACCGGTGTTGACGATTTGATTGAGGTTGTAACGTATTGCAAAACAAATAACATACCTATAGTCAATCTTAAAGATGGATTAAGACTAAAAGGTAACACTATTGATGTTGGTGAAAGAATTAATGGCAAAAAATGGTGTAGGGTTGGAGCAAATGGCTCTTTTCATTATCAAGAGTCAATGTGTTCTACAATTACAAATTCAGAAAACAAAAATTATTATGTAAAAGTTGCTGAAATGTATGCAAACGCTGGTGGCTTGGATTTTGGCGTTACTTTTGATTTTTATGTGACAAATTTTGATGATGGTTATATATTGCCACAGGGGAAAGTCACAGCAATATTCAAATCAGGAGGATCACAGGGGGAGTTGTGTTCAGCGAGAATATTTTATGTGACACATAATGTAATTCCTAACAGCGGTGAAACGATTAAATTTATTGCAGTAGATAATAATATTTTATTTGGAAATAAGATTGATATTTATTGTAAGTTTAGTCGTATTAATTCAAATGTCATAATAACAAATGTTCATGAAATTCTGAAAAACACCAAAAAGTCATATGTAAATGTGGAAGTATCAAGCGATTATATATCAGATGTAACACCAACATATACAGCTGTCTTCAAGAATGATATTAGAGTTTTATCCAATGCGAAACCTACCAAATCACTGTCTATAGGTGAGGTCGCCATGGATGATGCACTCAAAAAAGTATATATATCATACTCATCCGGCTATAACAAGTGGATAGAGTTGCTGTCAGAAAAAAATCTACAATCAAATATTTGCAATACAATCAGCATGGAATTTGATGACAGTGGTACAGATGGGATAACTTTTAGTGTGAATTATTGCAGGTATTTAAAAATTGGTCAACTCGTGATTTTAAGTTGTCAAATAATTGGAACACTTAATAGGTCAGTTGTAAAAGGGAATATGAAAATTACCGGGGTACCATTTAAACCTATGATGAACACGCCTGTGCTATGTGGTAGTTGGTCGTTTCCGTCTACACAACCAAAATCAATGTATGTAGGTAATGACGGAATAATTGTAACAAATGCAAGTCCAGATGCAACATTGGCTCAAACATCGTTTAACATTATATTTGAGATATGTTATTTTACAAAGGCTTAATTAACTAAAAAGGGCTTTAGTTAATTAAGTAAAAAAAGTGGAGCACATCATTTTCTGCTGTGCTCCCTGTAACAGAATTAAATTATTTATGCTTCTCCCAAAATTCAGCTACAGACGGAGGTACATAAGTATCATTCTCAGATATTACAACTTCCGTCCGAATTTTGGAGTTATTAGGTAGAACAGGATCACCACCGTCACTAATCTCATCCGCTATTTTAAGCATTTTAATAGCTTCTTCGGAGTACGGATATTCAATACCGCAGTTCGGGCAGGTAATTTTGTCTACTGAAATTTTTTCGTTGATGTAATAGCAGCATCCGCAAGTACAATAAACTTTTAATTTTAAAAACATTTTGCGACACCTCCTTAATAGGTTGATTGTAGCATATTTTCAAAACATGTACCACGACTTTTGACGAAAGAGGTGATATATTATACTTAGTCCAGAATATTTGCGTCGAATAACAGAGGGCAGCGAACAGATTGCAGAAGAATTGCATCAGTATATCATCTCTGAGATCGTGTCGAGGATGATGGCAAGAATCGGCAGAGGTGAGGACTATATTCTGACCAATGCCGATGCGTGGAGAATCAGAACGCTACAGGAATCGGGTGAGCTGCTAGAGGATATTCTGGCAGAATTATCCAAATATACCAAACGCGAACATCGGGAACTTCTTGAGGCGTTTGAAGATGCCGGAATCACTGCAATGAACTATGACGATAAGATATACAAGGCAGCAGGATTAAGCCCTGTGCCGCTTGAACAGTCGCCGGCTATGATAAGACTCATGGAGCGAAATATGCTTGCGACTATGGGAGAGTGGAAGAACTTCACAAGAACAACCGCAAGTGCCGCTCAAAGGCTCTATATCGAGCAATGTGACCTTGCCTATAACCATGTGATGACTGGGGCAGTCGGCTATACGCAAGCCATCAAAGAGGCAGTTAATAATGTTGTGAGTGATGGTGTTACTGTCACATATCCATCTGGCAGAAAAGACACGATCGAAACAGCAGTCGCACGTTCTGTCAGAACTGGAGTGGCTCAGGCGTGTGCTGATATTCAGTTGACAAGAATGAAAGAAATGGGATACGGTTTAGTATTGACATCGGCGCACATAGGAAGTCGCCCAAGTCATGAAGTATGGCAAGGGCAGGTATTTTCCATAGACTGGGAAAAATTAAAAGAAATCAAGCCGGAGTTTTTTCGAGAGCGAGACACATCAGAATACCGTAGAATGCTGGAGCAAAAAGCAAGTCAATATCCAGATTTTATTGAAAACTGTCATTATGGCGAAGCTGATGGAATATGTGGAGTAAATTGCAGACATCATTTTTCAGTTTGGGCGGAAGGAATGCCGAATCCCTACGCAGAACTATCAGCACAGGATAAAGCTGATAAAGGCAAACAGTACGAAAAGGAACAGCGGCAACGTACTTATGAACGGAGAATCCGCAAAACGAAGAGAGAAGTTCTCGGAATGCAAGCGGCGGTTGATAACTGTAAGGATGAACAGACAAGATTCGCACTTCAGCAAGACCTTGACCGGAAGTCTTATCTTTTGCAGAAACAAAATGCTGCATACAAAGATTACTGCAAGCAGAACGACCTAAGGGAACTGCAAGACCGGCTTATGATAGCAAAGTGGAATCGTCAGAATGCCGCTAAAGCCAGAGGAGCGGCAAAAAGATATAAAACAGCAAAGGGGATTGACTGATGGATAAATGGGAGTATTTTAATCCTAATCCTGTTAAGGGTAAGAGAACCGGAGATTGCGTTGTCCGGGCAATATGCAAGGCAACCGATTTTGACTGGGAAACGGTATTCGCCGGATTAATGGTGCAGGCATGTACTCTGTCAGATATGCCAAGCGCAAATTATGTTTGGGGAGCGTATCTCTATAAGCATGGATACAGACGTAAACTGATAGAACAGTCAGAGCGATATATCTATACAGTCAACGACTTTTGCACAGATCATCCAACAGGTACATACATCCTCTGCATAGATGGTCATGTGGTGACAGTACAAGATGGCGAATATTTCGATACATGGGATTCCGGTAATGAGATCCCGGTATATTACTGGGAAAAGGAGTAGCTAAATGAGCATATCAGAATTTATACAGATTTTTCTCTCTATCTGCGGAGGAGTGTCTATTGTCGGAGGAGCGGCGGCTGTAATCTTTAAATGGATTACTCCGGCATTCCGACTTAATAAGCGAGTAGAGACACTGGAAGAACATGACAAGCGAGATTATGAGAGTCTTCAGAGGATCGCAGAACGAGATTCATTAATTCTGGAAGTGTTATCAACCATGTTGGATAGTCAGATTAGTGGGAATAATGTCGAAGAATTAAAAAAAACAAAACAGAAGCTTACAAATTATCTTGCGCAGAATCAGCGTTAGCATTAGTAAGGGGTATGCTCATGAAATTATATGTGTTCACAAAGAAAGATATAGACAGATTCTTGATAGAGTGTAATTTCACACCGGACGAAGAAAGATTGTTCCGGTTGAGATGCAAGGAATATACGCTCGAATACTGCGCTGAACAGATGAATGTGAGTATCTCCACGGCGAAACGATTAAGCCGGAGGGTGAACAATAAAATAATTAAAGTATGCTGATACTTTTCAGATACTTATATGGGTCTTAGACGAACTGTCTAAGGCTCTTTTTTTATGTAAAAATAGTCATAGAAAGTCATAGAATAAGTCATAGAATAAGTCATAGGAGGTGTACGAGATGGCATTATATAACAATCCTTATCAATATAGCTTCGGCGTTCCGGGACAGATGAACCAATTTCAGCAACAGCCTGTCCAGATGCCGGCTCAACCAGTACAGCAACCCCAGCAGAATAACAATGGCATCCTGTGGGTATCTGGCGAAGTTGGCGCAAAATCCTATCTGGTAGCACCCGGGACAAGTGTTTTACTGATGGATAGTGAAAGTGAAAAGTTCTACATAAAATCCACAGACGTTTCCGGTATGCCACAGCCATTACGGACGTTTGAGTACCACGAAATAGGCACTCAGATGCCACCTAAACAGCCTGCTCAGAACATGGACAGTAAATATGTCACCAGACAGGAATATGACGATTTAAAGGGCAAATACGAAGCTATCATAAACCGATTAAATTCTTTTTCTGAACCTGTTAGAGCTAATACCGCACAGGAATCAACAGTCAAAGGAGGAAACGCAGATGAGTAATCCATTATTTAACATGCTTGGTGGTGGGATGCCGCAGGGAAACGGACCAATGCAGATGATACAGCAGTTTATGCAGTTTAAGCAGAATTTTAAGGGAGACCCGAAAGCAGAAGTTGAGAAGATGTTACAGTCTGGGAAGATTTCTCAGCAACAGCTTAATCAGGTTCAGCAGATGGCAGGACAATTTCAGCACATGTTAAAAGGAATGAAATAGTACATTACAATCTGGCCAGATTGATGTAAATACACAATAAAGGAGATTATATTATGGATGGAAATTATAGCTTATCAGATATAGCCGCCGCTACTGGAAACGGTAGAAATAATGACGGCATGTTTGGCGGAGATGGTAGCTGGTGGATTATTGTTTTATTCATTTTTGCTTTCTTCGGATGGGGAAACAACGGCTGTGGCAATAATGGCAATGGCGGCGGATATGCAGCCACAGCAGCTACTCAGGCAGACATTCAGAGAGGATTCGACAATTCAGCGGTAATCAGCAAACTTGATGGAATCAACAGTGGCCTGTGCGATGGCTTTTATGCCATGAATAATGGTATGCTTACCGGATTCAATGGAATCAACACAAACATCATGCAGACCGGCTTCGGAATCCAGCAGGCTATTAATGCCGATACTGTGGCTAATATGCAGAATACTAATGCTTTACAGGCACAGCTTGCGAACTGTTGCTGCGAAACCAGAGAAGCAATTCAGGGCGTAAATTACAATATGGCACAGAACACCTGCGCATTGCAGAACACCATGAACAGCAATACAAGAGACATTATTGACAGCCAGAACGCTGGAACAAGAGCTATTCTTGATTATCTTTGCAATGAAAAGATTTCTAGCCTGCAGGCTGAAAACAATGATCTCAGACGTGCTGCATCTCAGGATCGCCAGAGTGCACTTCTCACAACTGCAATGGCTTCACAGACACAGCAGCTCATTAATGCGATTAATCCAGCACCGATTCCGGCATATCAGGTTCCTAACCCGAACACATATTACGGATGTGGATGCAACACCGGATGTAATTGCTAGCAACTTCATATCGAGAGTATCTTTCGATTGATTTCGGATGTCGGCTTATGCCGTATTACACAGAGGGGCAGGCTGAGACCTGTCCTTTTGTGATATGAAAGGGGTAAAAATTATGGCAGAATTTACAAGTGTAGCTGCTCAGACTGTAGCAGCAAATGGAAACGTAGTATTTTCAAATACAGCAGTTAAGGGTTCTAACTGCATTCAGCACAGAGAGGGAAGCGGAATCATCACTCTAAGAGGACTGACTAACCAGTGTAAAGCGAGATTCTTCGTGGATTTTTCTGGTAATATCGCAATTCCAACAGGCGGTACTGTCGGAGCTATTTCTCTGGCAATTGCAATCTCTGGTGAGCCGGTTCTTTCTTCCCAGATGATTTCCACACCGGCAGCAGTAAATCAGTACAATAATGTGTCCTCTGGCATCTATATTGATGTGCCTCACGGATGCTGCGTTAATATCGCGGTAGAAAACACAAGCGATCAGGCTATTTCTGTTGCGAACGCAAACATTGTCGTAACCAGAGAAGCGTAGGAGGTGTGATTATGAGAGATATTAAAGACTTATGCGCAAGAATCGAAGACGAGCTGTCCAAAATTGCTGATAATGGGCTGACCACTGGGAACTTGGAAATGACATACAAACTGATTGATATGTACAAAGATATCAAGAATACGCAGTACTGGGATAAGAAAGTAGAGTACTACAACACTGTCCTTGATGAGATGCGTGGCGGATACAATGACGATTACAGTGAACGTGGAAGAAAGCGTGACAGCATGGGGAGATACATCGCAAATGATGGCAGAATGATGCCGGATTACGACCGGGGCAGTTCTTATGCCAGACGTGGCGAGCATTATGTTAGAGGGCATTACAGCCGCTCTGATGGGCGAGATGCTTATGACGACTATATGACACAGAAGCAGAGCTATCGCTCCGGCAAGTCTGAAGACTGCAAAAGAAAGATGCTTGCCGCTCTGGAAGAGCATCTGGACGAACTCACAACAGAAATGAGCGATATGTCCAAGGATGCAGAGTGCCGGGAGGAACGTGATCTTGTCAAGAGATACGTGGAAAAACTCCGTGATATGCTCTAAAAACGCAAAAGTGGTAGAGAGGTAATTAAAAGAAATCTGTTATAATGTAATTGTGCAGCAGGAAGCACAACGGTTGTTTTGACATTTTCGTTTTAATCCTCCTTTCTTTAATTTAGTAGCTGGTGCGCACGCTTTAACGGAAAGTTAAACAGGTTCGAATCCTGTCGTGCGTATTTGCCGTCTGGCACGCAAGATGGCACACCTCCTTGATTAAGGTTTTTGTTATTCATACTTTTCTTTAAAAAAAAGAAATAAATATCCGAAACAACTCGTGGTAGGCATAACACGTTAAATACCTTGCTAACCCGGGAATCCGGGTTAATGGGATATAGCTCAGTTGGTAGAGCATCTGACTGTTAATCAGAGTGTCACAGGTTCGATTCCTGTTATTCCAGTTACCCTGCCAGTGGTCTAACTGGCTTAATCCATTTACCTGCGGCGGCAGGTCAATAAACACGACCAGGAGGATGTTATGCAGAAACTTATTGACACATTAAAATCATATGGAATTGAAATCCCGGAGGACAAGCAGGCAGATGTGAAGAAGGCACTCTCTGAGCATTATAAGAATGCTAAAGAAGTAGCGAAAACTCTGTCAAAAGTCGAGGGTGAACGTGACGACTGGAAAGAACGTGCTGAGACAGCAGAGGAAACCTTAAAAGGCTTTGATGGTATCGACCCGGCGAACATTCAGACAGAGCTTGCTGAATGGAAGAAAAAAGCCGAGGATGCAGAAAAAGAGTTTAATGCAAAAATCTACGACCGTGATTTTTCAGATGCACTCAAAGCGGCACTCGATGATGTTAAATTTTCAAGCGAAGCGGCAAAGAAATCAGTCATGGCAGACATCAAAGAAGCAGGTCTTAAGCTGAAAGATGGTAAAATCCTTGGGCTGAACGACCTGATTGAGCAGATGAAACAGTCTGACGCATCCGCTTTTGTGGATGAATCTCAGCAGCAGGCTCAGCAGAATCAGGCAAGATTTACCACTCACGTTGGACAGCAGCAGACACCGGGAAGCATGACTAAAAAAGATATCGAAGCGATCAAAGACCCGTCCGAGAGACAGGCTGCAATTGCTCAGAATATCCAGTTATTCCAGTGATTTTTTACACCGACTATACGACAGAGTATAGCCGCTAACCCAATACCTTAATATTTATGGGTAGAAAGGATTTTTATATGGCAGCAAAAGCTAATCTTATTATGACTAATGATATCCAGGTCACAGCACGTGAGATTGACTTTGTAACCAGATTCGAAAGAAACTGGCAGCACTTACGTGACATTCTGGGAATCATGAGACCTATCAAAAAACAGCCGGGTGCTGTACTGAAATCTAAGTACGCAGAGGGTACTTTACAGAGCGGAAAAGTGGCAGAGGGTGAGGAAATTCCTTACAGCAAATTTACTGTAAAAGAAAAGAACTATGCGGAAATGACCATTGAAAAGTACGCAAAGGCTGTATCTATCGAAGCAATCAAGGATCACGGTTATGAGAACGCCGTTCAGATGACTGATGATGAATTCCTTTTCCAGCTTCAGACTGACGTTACCAGCAGATTTTATGACTATCTGAAAACCGGTACACTTACTTCCACAGAAACAACATTCCAGATGGCTCTGGCAATGGCTAAAGGCCGTGTTGAGAACAAATTTAAGCAGATGCACAGAAACGTGACTGGCGTTGTTGGATTTGTCAACATTTTGGACGTATATGAATATCTCGGAGCAGCTGAGATCACTATTCAGAACCAGTTCGGCTTCCAGTACATGAAGGACTTTATGGGATTCAACACTATCTTCCTGTTATCTGACAGCGAGATTCCGAGAGGACAGGTTATTGCAACACCTGTTGAGAACATCGTCCTGTACTATGTAGACCCGAACGAATCTGACTTTGCGAGAGCTGGTCTGGTGTATACCGTTTCCGGCGAGACAAACCTGATCGGATTCCATACTCAGGGCAACTACCACACAGCAGTGTCTGAAGCGTTTGCGGTTATGGGACTTACACTTTTTGCGGAGTACATTGACGCAATCGCAGTAATTACCATTGACGAAACACCAACACTTGGTGCTCTGACAGTAAATTCCACAGCTGGGACAGCAAGTGGCGACACAAAAATCACTGTAAATCCGGCTAAGGAAAATGCTGGCAATGTGTATAAATACAAAGTTGCAACAGACGCAGTAACTGTTGGATATGGACAGAACCTCAGAAACTGGACTACATGGGACGGAAAAGCCGACATTAAGGCAGCAACCGGACAGAAGATCACAGTGGTTGAGTGCGATGGAACATACAAAGCACTGAATGCCGGAAGTGCAAGCGTGACAGCGAAATCATAAATGTAGGAGGTAACTGGCATGGCTTACGCAGATTATAAATTCTATACAGAATCATTCGGCAATGTCGTGCCAGAAACCGACTTTCCACGACTGGCAGAAAGAGCCAGTGATTTTGTGGACATAATGACGTTTGACAGGTTGGTGGACGGGCTGCCGGAAAACGAACGCTCACAGAAGCGTATCAAAAAGGCGGTCTGTTCATTAGCTGAATTAATGTATCAGATTGAGCTTGCTGAAAAGAATGCTGCCAGTGCCGCCGCTAGTGGAGTATCAACCACAATCGGGTCTGGTGGTAGCACGACAGGCATTGTAACCTCTGTATCCTCTGGCAGTGAATCCATTTCCTACGCCACACCTCAGCAGATTGGAGCGAGTGCAAAGGAATGGAGTGCGGTGTATGCCGCCGCCGGAGATGTACAGAAAACGAACGACTTACTCTTAAAGACAGCTTTACCGCTTCTGATGGGAGTAAGGACGGATGATGGAATACCGATTCTCTATGCGGGGGTGTGAGTATGATTTGCAATAAAAAGGCTTATTCAGATATGCGAAAAGACTGTGAAAGCTGTCCAGACAAACAACAGTGTTGGAGCGGTAAAAATGTTGGAGTAGCCTATTTGGATGCAGACATTATAGAAGAAGCATCACAGCCACTTATGAGAGAAACAAAGACTATAAATGTCGGTGGTGTACTCACAACGGTATATAAAGATGATATTGAAAGAGAAATATATAAGGCTTTACGAGAGCCTTTTTCTCTGAATTTTGGAGCATAAAGGAGTGATTATATGGACATTTCAACATTAGGCTCATGTATTGCAATCGTTATGATTTGCTACATCGTAGGAATGGGCTGTAAAGCATCAAAAAGAATCTCCGATGAATGGATTCCGGTAATCATGGCGATTATTGGTGGGATTCTTGGAGCTGTCGGAATGGGAATTATCCCAGATTTCCCGGCAACAGATTATATCACGGCAGTTGCGGTCGGTATGTTTAACGGCTTGTCGGCTACTGGTGTAAATCAGGTTATTAAGCAGACAGTGCAGAAAGAATAATTAAGGAGAGGGTATCATGTATTCATCTAAAATTACACTTTTCAACTATTACGAAAGTGCCACAACAGGAGATGCGTACTGGTACCCTCATGTTTTATCCGGTGTTGACCTTATTACGGACAAAGGAGCAATTCTTAAAAAGTACGGGCCAGACGCAACAGACAACGCACAGTTACACATCCGTTATACTGTCCAGAACGGTGACATAACCATTACTGATAAAGACGGCAAGATTCTTCCATGGATGCCAGTTAAAGAGTGGAAAAGACAGATTAACAACGCTCTGGAAGATACTATCACATTCTCAGATGAATCATTCTTCTGGGAGGGTGAGTGGACTGGCGGAACGGTATCTGATGGTGATTATCGGAGCGGATTCTATCAGTACATGAACGAGAACAAGGATAACGTGTTCAAGATTACCAGTGTTGGCGGTCCGTATACGCTAATTCCACATTTTGAGATTCTGGGTAAGTAATATGAGTAAGATTCATCATTTTAAAGGATTCTCCATAGTTGATGGAGATATGAAAATAAAGCTGAATATGGACAGGTTCTCCAGGCAGTATCAAGAAGCTCAGTATCTCCTTGATGGGATGGTCATGGACAGTATGGTTCCGTTTATGCCGATGATTTCAGGAGATTTCATTGACGAGACAAGGGCAAGAAGTTCAGCCATGCAAGGTACAGGCTTTGTTTGTGCGGCGGCAGAACCTTATGGCAGATTCCTCTATATGGGAAAAACGATGGTGGACGAGCTGACCGGAAGCCCTTACGCTCGGCAGTATGCCAAGAAAGTCCTTGTTAGTCAGTTTTCTGGGCAAACAGCCGCAAAGGAAAATCTTGAATACACCAAACAAGCTCACCCACAGGCACAGGCAAAGTGGTTCGATGCCGCTAAACGACAATACGGTAGCACATGGATTCGCAAAGTAAAAGCACAGGCAGGAGGTGGCAGACATGGCGGATAAACCTATCGGTAAAGATGCAACTGGATATGAGATTCTGACAGATGCCATGAAAGCACTTCTGAACCAGTATCCAGGGCTATATGAAAATGAAACAATCAAATTTGAGGAACTTGGCAAGGAATCAGGAATTGCGTTCTCGGCAGATAACGGTGCCTTGATTTATTCAGAAAAAGAAGACGTTTGCGGAACAATGCATCAGGTATGCCAGTACCCATTTTATGTAGTATACCGTACAGCATCCGACAAGGAACGACAGAAGCTATCTGTTCAGAAGTTTCTTGACAATCTCGGTAAATGGATATGCCGAGAACCAGTTATCATAAATGGCTCTGAGACACGTTTAAATGCGTTTCCTGAGCTTTCTCAGGGGCGAGTGATAAAACGTATCACCCGTGATAATTCCTATGGTTTAGAACCACAGGAGAGTGGTGTACAGGATTGGTTATTACCATTATCGGTACGCTACGAAAACACTTATGAAGTAATATAACGTAACAACCGGCTATCAATTAGAGATAGTCGCTAACCTACACAGCCTTTTTAAAATGATAGGCAGAAAGGACATTTCTATGCCAGTAACAGGAAAAATTGATCGTAAATATATGGCTCATTACATTGATTCTGGTTCTCTTTGTGGAGGACTGACACCAAAATATGAGCGTCTTGGAAAAGATCTGGAAGAGTACAATATTGACCTCAACCCGGATACTGAAACATCTAAGAATATTCTTGGAGAATCCACATTTAAACATAATGGCTACGAAGCTTCTTCTGACGCTGATCCGTTCTATGCAGACACCACATCAGACCTGTTTGAAAAGCTTCAGCAGATCGTAGATGAACGCCTTAAAGATGATAATCTAAAAACAAGTGCAGTTGAAGTACACCTCTGGAAAGAAGCAACAGCCGGTAAATACGAAGCATACAAGCAGGATTGTCATGTTGTGCCGACTTCCTACGGCGGTGATACATCCGGCTATCAGATTCCGTTTACCGTCAATTATACCGGCGAACGAGTAAAAGGAAAATTTGATATCAGTTCCGGCACATTTACAGCTGACAGCGAATAATTTTTAGGAGGATATAGAAAATGGCAAAAACAATTAATACAAACATTGATGATGGATTTCTTCTTTTCACATTCACAAACAAACAGGGTGAAGTGTTCTCTTCATTTAAGCTGAACCCTACCGACATTAACGTTGCAGCAAGAGCGGAAGAATTGGAAACTTTCTTTGAGCAGGCTCAGGAATCTGTTAAAAATGTTTCTTCCAGCAAAGAGATGGCTGAGATTAATAAGCAGATTGAGGACAAAATCAATTATATGCTCGGATATGAAGCATCTAAGGATTTATTTAAAGAACCAATTACCGCAACAACTGTTTTTGGAAATGGTCAGGTATTCGCTTATATCGTCCTTGACAAAATCAATGAAGCACTTACTCCAGAGATTGAAAAGAGAAAGAAAAAAATGCAGGAAGTGGTCAATAAGTACACGGAGAAGTATACAAAATGACCGCCTATGAGTTGCCCACCTCACTAAATATCAGTGGGGTGGATTTTTCTATCAGAACGGATTTTCGAGTAATTATTGACATTCTGGTCGCCATGAATGACCCAGAATTGGACGAACAGGCGAAAGCTGTTGTTATGTTACAGATTTTGTTTGAGGACTGGCAAAGCATACCCCTGGAACATCTTACAGAAGCTTGTCAGAAAGCTTGCGAGTTTATTGATTGTGGTCAATTCGATGATATCCCGAACAAGCCCAAACCCCGTTTGATGGACTGGGAACAGGATGGAGATATGATCGTTCCGGCTGTGAACAAGGTTGCTGGTAAAGAAATCAGATCAGTACCTTATATGCACTGGTGGACGTTTTTTGGATACTTTATGGAATCTGGCGAGTGCCTGTTCAACACCGTAGTTGGAATCCGGTCAAAAAAAGCAAAGGGCGAAAAGTTCGATAAATGGGAAAAGAAATTCTATCAAGAGAATAAAAACATAATTGACATAAAAACACGTCTCAGCGACGAGGAGCAAGCTTATAAAGATAAGCTGAATGAGATGTTGAACCTCAAATAGTTAGGAGGTGGACACATGGCTGCTGATGGCTCAGTCATTATTGATACCAGAATGGACACATCAGGCGTGCAAAACGGCGTATCAGCAATCAGGCAGTCTTTTAACGGACTTGGCAGCGTAGTAAAAAAAATAGGCGTACTGATTGGCGGAGCATTTGCGATTGGAAAACTGACGCAGTTCGGTAAGGAATGCGTAGAACTCGGCTCTAACCTTGCCGAAGTGCAGAACGTGGTCGATGTTACATTCACAACCATGTCGGACAAGGTAAACGAATTTGCAAAGAATGCTATGACCTCTGCCGGACTGTCAGAAACCATGGCAAAACAGTATGTCGGAACGTTCGGAGCAATGTCTAAGTCGTTCGGTTTCTCCGAAGCACAGGCTTACGACATGTCAACAGCTCTGACGCAGCTGACTGGTGACGTAGCATCATTCTATAACATTAGTCAGGACTTGGCTTATATTAAGCTGAAATCAGTGTTTACGGGCGAAACGGAAACACTCAAGGACCTCGGCGTGGTAATGACCCAGTCAGCACTTGACCAGTATGCGCTGGCTAATGGTTATGGCAAGACCACATCTGAAATGACAGAACAGGAGAAAGTGGCTCTCCGTCTGGCTTTTGTGCAGAAACAGTTATCGGCTGCATCTGGTGATTTCATCCGAACATCTGACTCATGGGCGAATCAGGTGCGAGTGATGCAGTTACAGTTGCAATCTCTCAAGGCAACAGTCGGACAGGGATTAATCAATCTCTTCACTCCCGTTTTGAGAGTTATTAATATCTTGCTCGGTAAGTTAGCAACTCTGGCAAATGCCTTCAAGTCATTTACGGAATTAATCACCGGAAAGAAATCATCTGGCCAGACAGGCACAAGTGGTGCAGGTCTTGTCGGAACAGATGCAATAGCTGATACGGCAGACCAATATGGAAATGCTGCCGACAATGCCGAAAAGCTGGCAGATGCAACAAATGATACAGCGGACGCAACCAAGAAAGCTACTAAGGCGGCAAAAGGATATCTTAGTCCTCTCGACGAAATAAATAATTACTCAACGGATAAAAGTGCGGATTCATCGTCAAAAGTACCGGGCGCAACTGGCGGACTTGCAGATCAGATGAAAGATGCTGTACAAAATGTTGATTATGGGAAATTGGCAGAGGGTGAGACAGTTCTTGATAAAATGTCAAAACCGCTAAAAAAGATAATCGACAGATTTAAACAGTTGGCTAAGTTAATCGCAAAAGGATTCTGGGATGGGTTAGGAGACTACGAGCCGATTTTTGACGGAATAAAGAAAGACCTTGATTCTATATGGAAATCCTTAAAGGATATCTTTACTGATTCAGAAGTTACTAAAGCAGCAAATAATTTTCTTGATTCATTTGCATATGCAATTGGACAAGTTGCCGGTTCATTTGCCAGAATCGGATTAACAATTGCGCAAAACATTATAGGCGGAATTGAAAAGTTTTTAAAGCAGAACACGCAAAGAATAAAGAACTATCTGATAGATATGTTCAACATCGGCGCTGAAATTTCACAAATCGCAGGAAATCTTGCAGTTGCTTTCGCTGATGTTTTCTCAGTTTTAGGTGGAGAAACTGCGCAACAGATCACAGCAGATTTAATCGGAATCTTTGCTGAAATCGGAATGGTTCTTACGGAAACGGCTGCAAAACTTGGCAGAGACATCCTTAACATGATTGCGCAGCCTTTTATCGACAACAAGGACATTTTAAAGTCAGCAATCGAGGGTAGTCTCGGAGTAATAGAAACCGTAACAAGCGGCGTCTTAACAGTTGTTCAAAACCTTAGCGACGCAATATCAAGGTTATACGATGAACACGTAAAGCCGCTCTTTGATTCTATAGCAAATGGACTATCAAGCATATTTGGAACTCTGATAACTGGATATAACACGTACGTTCTTCCTGTTTTTCAAGGACTAGCAGAACAAATCAAAGGGCTATTAGAGGGACCATTAGGGGACGCAATTTTAAAAATAGAGACTTTCCTCGGTAAACTTATTGATTCCCTGAAATTTCTGTGGGAATCGGTGTTAGTGCCTTTAATTAACTGGATAATTGCGAATTTGCTTCCAGTTATGGCGGAAGTAATTAACGTTGTAGGCACCGTAGCAATAAAAGTCATAAAATCATTAATTAAAATAATTGGTGATGTAGCAGACACTCTGAGCGGAATCATTGATTTCCTTGTAGGCGTTTTCACAGGAGACTGGGAACTGGCTTGGCAGGGAATAAAAGAGATTGCGGATGGAACATGGAATTTTATCAAAGATGTTGTGTCGGGTGCGTGGGAGATAATTAAAACCGTAACAAAAGGCGCGTTGAGCATAATAAAGAGCATCATCAGCACTGCTTGGAATGCGATTAAAGCATTGACTTCAACAATCTGGAACGCAATCAAAAAGACACTTTCTGGCCTTTGGAACTCTCTTAAATCCACAGCCAGCACAGTATTTAATGCAATTAAAACTAAAGTTGTAGGCGTATGGGACAGCGTAAAGAACAAGACATCCCGAACATGGGAAAGCGTAGCTACGTTCGTATCTAATAAAGTAGAAGCGATAAAAAATGCTATCACTAATAAGTTTAATGCCGCCAGAGATGCAGTCAAATCTGCGTTTGAAGGCATTGTGGATTTTATTAAAGCTCCGATTAATCAGGCAATCAGCATTGTTAATAATGCAGTTGGAATGATTAATAATGCAATTGGTGGAATTGAATCTGCGTTCTCCTTTGGGCCCTGGACTGTTCCAACACCGTTTGGTTCAAAGACTATTGGATTTCATGCGACATTTCCACGTATCGGAACTATCCCATATCTGGCCAGTGGCGCAGTTATTCCGCCAAGGTCAGAATTCCTTGCGGTATTAGGTGACCAGAAGAAAGGAAATAACCTGGAAGCACCGGAAAGCCTGTTGCGCCAGATTGTCCGGGAAGAATCAGGGAAAGGACAGGGAGACGGAAACACCTACAATGTTACAGTCAATGCATCTGGCAGAAAATTGTTAGATATTATTATCAGTGAAGCTGAAATGAGAAGAAATCGAAACGGGAAGAACCCATTTGAGTTAGCATAAGGAGGAGAATATGGCGCAGGAACAATTCAAAATAGACAATGTTGTTATAAGAGCACCGGATAGTTACAAACCGGTGTTCGCAACCACTTCTACAGAAGACTCTAAAAGAAGTCAGGATTTAATCATGCACAATACACCAATGGGAACGATTGGTGGGTATGATATGCAATGGGGCGAACTTACGTGGACTGAAATAGCAACCATACTAAATGCTGTACTTAACAAAAGTCAATTTACATTCCACCATAAAGACCCAACTGTTCCGGGAAGATGGATAGACAGAACATTCTACGCATCAAATTTTAACATGGCTGCGCAAACTCTGAAAGACGGGGAAGAAAAGTGGACAGATTTGTCTATCAATGTAAGGAGGATTGAGCCGATTTGATAAATGTATCTACTCAGTTAAAGAAAGAATCTCTTACAAACAGAAATTATTACGTGACAGCAAATGTTACATTGTCAAATGGCACAACTCTTAAATTAGGCAAAAAAGACTTTTACTTGTCTGGAAATAGTCTTGTAGATTCAGCAGACTCTGGGGACTTCCCAGTGGGTGTAGCAATAGAAAAAACGGCAAGCTTATCATTAGTAAATGATGACGGACGCTTTGACGGATATAACTTTAACGCTGCAAGGTTTGTTGTCTTTCTCAATGTGCAGTTATCCGACAGGATTGAAACTATAAAAAGAGGTACTTACATTGTATCGAAAAAACCTGCGACAGCGAGTGAAATAAGTCTTTCTCTCTTAGATAAAATGCACAACGCTGATAAGACATATGATTCTAACCTGTCTTTTCCTTGTACAGTCAAGGAACTGCTCTCAGAATGCTGTCAGCAATGTGGAATCACTCTTGGAGATGCAATGTTCCCAAATGCGGACTTCCAGATTCAGAAAGCGCCATCTAATGCAACATACCGTACAGTAATCGGAATGTGTGCCGGAATAGCCGGTGGAAATGCAAGAATCGACGAAAATGACTTACTCAGGATTATTACGTTTGATAAGACATTTACCAATACGGCTATTTACGATGGTGGAGCAGTAAAAAATTGGACAAATGGTGATGATCTGGATGGTGGCACGCTTAATCCGTGGATAACAGGGACTGTGATTGATGGTGGTACGTTAAATAATAACGATTATCACGCGTTATTTTCGATTCAGAATCTACAATATGATGTAGACGATGTTATTGTAACAGGCGTCAAATACGTAGAAGATGAGACCGAATATATGTCGGGTCAGGACGGCTATGTAATCACTATTGATAATCAGCTATTGTCAGGAAATGCACAGGCAGGAGTCGAAGCTATTGGAAATCAATTAATCGGTTTGCGAATGCGTCCTTTCTCATGCGACGGAATCGC